>Ga0157364_1002114_pt1 | contig 18041 bp, 6 predicted proteins | sample AttsexASBM2_FD_111476 | JGI IMG/M metagenome (GOLD analysis project Ga0157364, IMG submission 111476) | Fungus gardens microbial communities from leaf cutter ant in Ribeirão Preto, State of São Paulo, Brazil - Atta sexdens ASBM2 | ecosystem: Host-associated > Fungi > Mycelium > Unclassified ...
CTAAATTAAGCAATTAAATTAAATTGATTTATCGTGAATCAAAGTCAATGTCTCCAAATTAAACAGAGTTTCACAATTTCGGGATGTATCAGGATATCTTAATCGTAAGAGAACACTTTGTATTTTGTCTACGATCTAGACAGAATTGATTAGTTGGCGTGGTGACAGAAAGGACGGTGGACAACTCGATTTACCCCAATTTGGACTGCATGAGTCGCCGTCACGATTCCCTGCAGGACGAACGCAATCCTGGGAACCCTGTGTGTAAACTCTCCGCGGGAGAGCTTGCGCAGCCTTGAAGGGCTTACGCCAAGGGTCAGTTCCCATGGTGACCGTGGTGGAGGTGGAGAGCCCTTCGTAGGGTGAACAGGGCGGGCAGACGGGTGCTTGGCTTCGCGCGCGGCGTGAAAATTGCTGTCGGCGCCGCGGCCTTCGCTACTATTTTTACCGGCCTTCGCGTGCGACAGCGGGGTTGCGAGCGAATTCGTTTCGTGCGGAAGCACCGAGTGGTGAGTCACCAACGTGTGCTCTGATTTCTCTTCGTTTTGCTTGTCTGTCTGTCTGCCTGCCTTGCCTGCCTGCCTGCCTGCCTGCCTGCCTGCCTTATCTGTCTGCCCGTTGGGTGGGGTCGGATCCGAGTTTTAAGAGCGTACGGTATGACATCGAGGAGAAGTAATTAGGAAAAAGCAGAGAGTCGATTCACTCCTCTGTATATTTTATTCAGCCCACGTTTTCCTATTCCGTTGAGACTCGATTTGTTCTATTTGATGGTGTTGTTCATGGTTTGTGTCAACTTTCCTTTCAGCTCCATGAAATCGAATGGAAGTCTAGTATACAGACGGTGTAGAGATATAAACATTCGATCGCTTGATTCTTTTCTTTTTTTTTTGCGGTGATCCTAATCAGATCTCTTTACGACGGAAGAGTGTCAAGAGACTTGATGAATAGGTATTCTTAAGTGTAACGTCAAATTCAGTGCACCAGTGGATTCATTAACGACTCGAAACATTTATCCCAAAGACCTTCGACAGAATCTATCACTTGCTTACACAGCTAATTATATATAGCAAGTAAAAGTCAATTCATTTTTTTCATTGCTGAATGCGTTCTTCCGTGAAATCGAGATGTAAGCCTATTCTACAATATGCTCTTTGTTTCCTATTTCTTGCTTTTTATCTCTTGTTTTTTTCTCCTTTTGCGACCGTTTTAAGTGTATGTAGTTTTATAACCATTTCATGTTTATCACGACAATAAAAAAAATTTTTAAACGGTTTTAATAGTTTTATTGATATGATATCAAGAAAAGTTCAAGAATCAACTTAATTGTACAAAACTTAATTGTATTTCTTGCTACTATTTTTTGTTTCTTCCGAAGTTCGTTAACTTTTATGTCAGCGACAAAAAACAAAAACCTAGGTAAGAAGCAAACAGACAAGATGTAAAAAATAGTAAAAAAAAAATAAGAAACAAGAAACAAAAAAACACATTGTAGAATAGACTGTATAATTGAAATAAAATAAACATAAATATATTTTTTATTTTAATTTACTGCACCAGTTCTAACAGTGCGCGAATAAAACAATAGATTTATTATAAATGAATGTTTTTTAAAAATTACATTAAAATTTTTTTTTGCATTATAAATTTTTGCATTTTGCATTATTATATAATATATATATATATTATATAATATATATAAATTTTTAATTTAAAATAAAAATGCGTAATTTTTTATAACATACTCGTTTAGACATTTTTTCAAGAACTCGCATTAATACACTATTATGAGTCAAAACAAAGTCCATCAATAATTGTGCGAAAGAATAAATGTCTAGAATAAATACAATATAATGTCAGGCTGGCGTTATCATCATGAGATTAATGTATTCGCGAGAGTAACAATCGCGGCCATTTAACTCGTCGTTATTAAGGCGGAGTCGACAAATCCCAGATACTATAAATGTAACATTTTTATAATCTTTTCATGTTTGTCATAATAATAAAAAGTTTTTAAACAATTTTAATAGCTTTATTGATGTAATATCAAGAAAAGTTTAAGAATCAAACTTAATTTAAAATTTCTAAAATTTATTCTAAAAACTTTATGTTATTTGAAATATGTTTTTAAATTTCATGTTATTAGAATTTAAATGTCATATTAGAATTAAATGTCACATTATTAGATTTTTTAATAAATCCTATTTTTTATAGTAATCGCGCTACATATAGGTAACCGTATGCATACATATAACTTGTGTGGTGGGTAATGTGCACTTTGCATCTTTGTTCCTTCCTTCCGTTCGTCAAAGGGAATACGACGAGACATAATACATTCATCACAACTAGTTTAGAATGGTTGCTTTCGCCAACATCGGTTAACTTCGAAATAACGTGGCTTCTAACAATTTCAAATTATACGAGAAAGTACAATTATATCTAATCGATTTAGCGACAATTATAGCGACGAAGTGCTCTCGGCTGTAATGTATAACGCTTACATTACCTCTTTGTAATACAAATTTTTTTTTATACATATCTTGTTGAGTCTTAGTACATTTTGAGATTTCTGAATTCACTGATTCCAAATCTAAAGTCGAACTTTAAAAAGTGAAAATAGCAGATTTAATATGATAGTTATATCAAATTAAACAAATTAAACTTATATGTACGTGTTACATAACTGATACTTTTTAAAGGTTTTCTTCTAGGCTTCTAATTTTAAATGCAGTCAAAAATTTGAAATGATCCAGTATAAAATATCTTTGCTTATTTTAATGAAAAAAATCTTGTTTTTTACAATTAATATAACTCATAAGGAGGAATACCACACATACACATACACATAACCAACTGCCTCTTCCGATTTCAATAAATTTTGGATGTGTTAAAATAATAGACAAAAAAAAATAGGAGTTACGTATTTAGGAAGTGGTTCACTTGCACACTGTAGCAATTGCCCACTGCCAGTCACAGCGACTTCGGCGTAGGGTGTTTTTAAAAAATTATTTTTCTAACGTTGTGTGTGATTGACTTGTGCACAATTGGTTTGTGTGCAATTGATGTACACTCGATTACAAAAAGATTGCAACACTTTCAATGGATTTCGATGAATTTTGGAATACAGCTTGCTTAGGTTCTTATTTATAGATCTAACCATTTACGTTCAACCATTCTACGAGCAAAACTGAGTTTCAAAACCCATCAAAAAAAAGTGTTGCAACCTTTTTTGTGACAGGCTGTACACCCCGTTTTTTATATGCGCTGAGTCACACATTAAGACATCTGCCTCTCCACTTAACCAAATTTTAATGAATAAATTATATAATAATGCCGCTATTTATATGTTTTCAAAATCCGCAAGAAAAATTTTTGCGCACATTTTGTTTAGCTAAAAAATTAAAAAAAAAATTTTTGGAGGGTTGAGTAGACTGTCAACTCTCCCCCTACGTGTTAATAACAATCGATTTGAAAAATCAAATATACAGGATTTATCCGGTTTCATATTCATATAATTTTAATTTTTGCGCTGTATCCCTTAAGGCAGAGGCTTCCCTCTTGGAGTAAATAATCATATTCGTCTCTAAGTTGTTTTAAATTGCAAAATTACACTAACTATGTAAAAAATATCTTCATTTATTTTCAAACTTCAAGTTTTGCGTTGCTTAAGTAACTTCCCCTCGGACTTCTCTTGGAGCAAACAATACTCTCTAAATCTGAATCAGTAGATAGTCACTAATTATCCAGCATACTTGGTATTGATAATCAGTGAAGTTCAACTAAAAAAAGAAAGAATGTTTGAGCATTATATAACTAAAATACTGATATTTGCACATTAATTTCAATTTTCCAATACCATATTCATTGAATTTAAGCATTAAAACAAGGTTAGTTAGATCACATAATAAAGATTAGCTAGGCTAAGGATCTCACATTTAATACACTGATTATCAGTGGCATACTTGACACTGATATCAGTGATTATCCACTGATTCAGATTTAGAAAGTAGTATTCGTATCTAAGTTATTAAGAATTGTGAAAATATATTCTTTAATTGTGCAAAGTATATTTTTGATTTATGCGCTATGAATTCCAAGCAATTTCTATTAAAAAAATCAGAGATAATAATGTAAAAAGGTTTTGAAGAAGATAGAAGTGATGATGCATAATGTAAAAGGATTTTGAAGAAGTATTCGATAAATACACCTAATAATCGAAAAAATTAATGAAAGTATCCATACATATATTCGAATACACTTCATTTTTATTCATCAGGAAACAATAAACTTTTAATAATATAATTGCTTGGAATAGCGCTTGGAATATAAATTGAAAATATACTTTGCACAGTTGAAGCATGTATTTTCACAATTTTTAATGACAGATACAAATATTACTGTTTGCTCCAAGAGAGAAGTCCCTTAAGAGTTGCAGCGCAAAAATCGAAATTGCTTGGAAATAGTAGCGCAGAAATTGAAAGCTTCTTTTGAAAAAAATCGGTTTTTTTCTTTCAAAGTTTATCGAAACTATAAGAGATAGGAAAAAATAAAAGTTGAATGGTTTCAATCCTGTTAATAATATATTAAAAATGGAATATTTTAAGATTAAAAAACATAAATGTATCTAATTTCATAACACGACTCCACTTTTGTAAGCTGCACGGAGAAAAAAAGATTTGCTATGAATATGAAAGAGATTACAAAATGTCAATGTGCTTGTCAAATTTTTTTACTGTTTATAGTAAACAAATTTGCATATTTAACAAATTTTGCATTTGATGCAAATGATCTTTTGTAGTGAGTAAAAAAACCGTGCATTAATTTGTATTTGTTTCTAATATAATTATCATTATGACAACGTATATTTATCCATTTTGCATTTCAATTTTACATTGATATGCGATCGTTCTTATGAAATGCACAGCAAGGTTCACATTAGCATTAGCAATGGATAATGACACGACGATAACCTGCAAATCTTTTGGCATCTCTAAAGTAAAGATCTGTGAAAGACTTAAAAATATTATGTTATACTACTATTGTAAATATGTTTTATGTTTCATATATTGCAAATTCAGTTAATATATATAGTAATAAAATAAAAAGAAGGAAATTCCATTTTATTTTATTTTAATTAATTAATTTAATTTCATCTTTATCTCCAAGTAATATATATCTTTTGCTTATTTAACAAACACATTTATTTTTATTGCAACTGTAGCAAATCTTGATTGCTGAGTTATCAAATATAAGTCGACAAATTTTATTTGTTACAACTGTAAATAATTTTGCGATCCTTATATTCACAAATGGCATTTACCATTACGGCAAAGGATTAGTGATCGTAACAAATTTTTCTCTCCGTACGGTTTCACGGTTGACTTTTCAATTCAAGTTCATGCTAAACCGAACGAACATCTAATTCGATGATTTAATATTTAAATATTACTTTAACACACGAGATCTTGTTACTGAAGATAAGGCGAACTCTAATATTTTAATATTCTTATAGATCATACTGGAAGATGGTTGACTTTGATAATTGAATAATATTTGATGAATATTGTAATATTGTAATATATTTTGATATATTTTTGTAGTTTTCTAGAGGTACCTAATTCGTACCTAATTCTGACGTATTTTTTTCTTCAATGTATTTTTTTCTTCAATGTATGTATTGGACATTCGTTTTTTCATATGGGGGATAGTCAGCTTAATGTTAAATCAGCTCCCCTTTCCCGTTATCTAATTTTCCCCATATTTAATTTTCTGTCAAACGCTTTGAGCACTTTCAGATTTCAGCACCTAATTAGCACCTAACTTTTCAATATGTTGAAATTTATTTAGCACTAGAGGTTAACTTAATAGGTATTATTTCAAGAATTTTTTAATGTGAATTTGTTAATTTTATAAAAAAGATTTTTACAATTTTTTAAATCATAAAATCTGATTCAAAATTTATGTCACTTTCAAGTACTTTTATTTTTACATGTCACATTTAATATATATTTTACACATACGTATTCTGACTCTTCAAACATGTCTCATACCTTGAGGAGCAGATAGGACAAATACAATTCTGACATGAATTATGATAGATCATACAAAGTAGGCCTCGTACAATCTCATGTGACCCTGAACGTCTTGGATATGGAATAATGCATTTTTTGCTCGATTTCCTCCGGTATTGTGTTTGATCGAAGGGAGTGATACGGTATACCCTGTACATTATTTAAATGAAACATCAATTTATCGCCATGCGATGTACCGGATGTCTATACCGTTCGTTACTTCTCGCATTACGCCATGTCGAACACGCGGCGCGACACGGATCTTGCCTCCGGCATTCTTTTCCTTCTGTTTTTTATTTGTACTTATAATCTTATAATCTTGCACTGGTGAAGTCTTCTTTTCACGCGCATTTCCGGACACGTAACGGATTCTGTTGCTGACTCCTGGATGCGACAGGGGGGGAGGCAGAAGGACTTGCGTGACTTTATCGCCGCGATAGAAGCGAGGCTAAATCGCTTGCAGGCTCACGCTGGAGCGTAAACACTGCGGATTTTCTCCAATTAGTGCCAATATCTCGGAACGAGAATGCTAGCTATGCCGTTCTTACGATAATTTGGAGGCAGAAGCAATTAATTAAATGCTTAAATGTATATTAGTTTTTTTTTTTTTTTCGAATTAAATATTCTTGCTAGCAAGAATCGTCATGATCGTTTGTGATCTTGTTAGTGTAGAATTTTTATGTGCATATATTTTTATATTTTCCACGATTCAATTAAAGCTGGAGTCCACAAACAATGGCATGCAAGCCAAAAAATACGACCGTGCCTGTTTTGGAAGAGAGAAAGAGAGGGAAGAAGGGAGGAGGGAGAGAAGGAGAGATTGATTGATCTTTATTAACTTCAATAGCTACAATGTGTGATACAATCTAATATTATATAATGCCTATTTATTAATCATCCAAATCTCCAGACTTAAACATCCCATACATTGCACTATCTCTCTCCATTCCTTATATTACATATGGCACTAGCGCACTCTCTTAAAGTTTTTAAATCTTTTTTCCTTTCTTATTTTATTAAATAAATTGTTATACATTTTAAACCTATCATATAACAACATTCTCTGTTCCTCTCCAGTTTTACATCTTTTAATATGTATATTTACAATACCTCTGATCTTGTTTGTATTCCTTCCTCCCTTCTTACTTCTCTCATTTATTTATCTCATTTTTTAAATAACCTCGCCATTTATCATTTTATGTATCAAAATACAAACATTATATTCAATTCTTTTCTTAATTGACAACGCCTCAAATATATCTTCAATTCTTGTTCTGTAATTGCATTGTAATATAATTTTCATTCCCTTATTTTGTAATTTCTGTAAATACTGCACATTATAATCGTTTAAACTCAGTAATATAGACGAACAATATTCAAACAACAAGGCAATTATCGCTTTGTATACAACACACCTCATGTATGGTATCAAATTCATACTAATTCGACGAAATGAGAGAGAGAGAGAGAGAGAGAGAGAGAGAGAGAGAGAGATGTAATTATTGGATTGACACTGTATGTTCGCAAAAATCGTGGGTTTGATTGTATCGGGGACACAGCTCTATCTATAATTTCAAGGGATTTGAGAAGTTAGATAGTCTTATAAAAGTGGAGCGTTGATTTAAAGAAGTTCTGTGAGGTACAAGTAGCGATTTCTAAGATTCTAAAATATGATTATAAATATGATTATAAATATATACATGGATGTAAAAAAACTCATGGGGTCTATTTTCTGGAACTGAACTAATGTATACTTTTGGAACTTAAAGTGAGATATTTGATATTTGTTGAAAGCGAGAAAGAGAGTTCTAGTGCAGGAACAGAAAATGGACCAATAATTGATGCGTTTACTGCAAAAATTCCTAACAGTTGAAATTCCTATTTTAAAGCATTAATAGTGTTATAAGTTAACAGCGTTTTAAAACTCCAATGCTATAATGATTATTTAGAGATGATTCTACATTGATAATTTTATAAAAAAGATTGCATGTGTAAAATTTAACAAAATGTCAAATAATCCGAAAAAATGGCACAAATATTAATCCAATTTTATTAATTATGCAAAGATATGGATCACCTTCCAATAACTTTGACCTTGACATATGTTATTAAGATCACTTTGAATAACCTTCAAGGTTTTAGCCATTTGTTATTCATTAAACAATTATTAATCAAAAAATTTTAAGAAATAACATTTTATTTTTGTTTATACGATATGAAAAAATATCACAGGGGATCTTATTCGATTCGAAGAGGCATATATGATGAACAAAAAATTTTTCTCAAGTCATATTTTTTGAGATTTTGAAGTCCACCACTTTTTAAAATGGAATTGTATGAATTTTTTACACAACATGATTCCTCTAATTTATTCTGCATATAAAAGTATTAAAGTAATGACATAAAAAAACCAATAATTTAAGAGATATTGGTAGTATCTCGGCACTAACGTTCGCAACGACATTACTATGGCTGCTTTATACTTTATTCTGATATATATTAACATAAAACTGATATATGTTAAATAACGCGTAAAATATTAATTTTTTGATAATCGTACTTTATTTTTTAACAGAATAATGAGTTGAATCAATTGGTGGGGAAAAAACACATGGATGCTTTAAAAAAAAAAAAAATAGGCAAAATAGGTAATTTAAAATAAGCAATTTATTTAGTAATAGGTCTAGAAAGAAATTCTAGAACTCTTCATTTAGAATTATAATAAATTTATTTTTTGAAATATGAAATGCCAGTTTCACAGAAGTGAAACGTGTTAATTATATGTATATTCATAATATTTTATTATTATAAATATGTATAATAAAAATTTTATTGTGATAAGCTACATGATAAACATATAAAATTCGCTACATGTCGTAAGGTAAAATGTGCTTATCGCTATAGACAGAATTTATCTAATAATAAGAATAGGATATTAATATCGGATAACTTTATTGTATCTCAATATATTAAAAAACATTTACAGCTTTTCTTAGACCAATATCTACTTGCATTGTTTTATGCTTGTTTATCATATATTTGAACTCGCAAAAGTGTCTTTGTTCGGATGCAGCTCCTAATTAATGTTTATCATTCTATATCTGGATCCGTTTTCGAATCTCTTTATTACTAACGATTATTTATTTATCTATCGTTTATTTGCTGCAACAGCACAAAGAATTGATAGCTTTAATATTTTTAATTTATAAAATTATTAAAATGTATTAATTATTAATGAAATAAAATTGGTCAATTTAGTGAAAATTGATTAAGTGATCTCATTTTAATGCTACGAGATCGAAAATATAGATATATTTTTAATTCTTGTGATCGTCGTCGAATTCTCGAATCGAGTCATCAATGTCCTCGTGTTTTAACGTTGTCTGCTGTCGCTGCGGTTGAAAGTATTTCCGTTCGGATTCGTGATAGGAAAATTTAAGAGCAAACTCATCCGATCATATTGACAAAGCGACTTTCACTTATCCATATTTGTATTATAGTTTGAAATTTTTATGTCAGAAAGAGAGAGAGAGAGAGAGAGAGAGAGAGAGAGAGAGAGAGGAAAATTATTTTTTACACATTGAAACATATAATGTTTTATATATGAAATTATTTTTCATACATAAAACATTCTAAAATTGCAATTGATATTTATAATAATAGAAGACCAATTAAAATGAAATATTTAAATATTTATGTATTTTTTTATTAACAATAGTTATATGTATTATTTTTTTTAAATATCCAATCTCTCCAGACTCATAGTTTTTTCTACCTGTATAAAGTGATTGGAAGTTGCAAAAAATAATTTTTTAGTTTTTTTTTAATCGATTTTATAGAATTTTTACTTGTAAGGAGAATAACTGAGCTTATTGAATTAAATAAACCATTTTCTTTTTTAATTGTCAAGCTATAAATTTCTAGAACATCACGGTCACGCTTGTCTCATAAAGACCGAAGGAAAGAATTCCTTTTACGAGTTCAAGGAACTCCTCCGTTATTCCTGAGTGTAAACTTTTTAAAGACATCTCTCTCTCTCTCTCTCTCTCTCTCTCTCTGTCTGGTCAGGAAATTAACCTTTTATGCATGATCTCGCATATAATTATTTCGAGATCATCAACATCTCGATCTTTGAGAGTTTTGATTTCAGAATTCTGTATTGCAGTGCAATATAATACACCGGTTCAATGACATGTTGCGTTTCTTACATTCTGCCATTTATAGTAGGTCGCTTCGCGACTATAGCGGGATATTTTATGTACGAATTTCAACGCAATTGATGAATCAGGAACAGAAATCGAGTTAGATTAAGGATTACTGGTTAAATGTCGGATTACTGGTTTAAATCACTTAAGTTCCTCAACTTTGTAGTTCATCTTTCAGGTACAGAGTAGCAAAGGTTGATATCCTCTCGAATAAATGCTTCTCACTCAGCCGGTTAAATTAACGGTTAAAACTGCAGAAGCAAATGCTAATTTAACAGGTGAATTCATCTTAAATTACCAACGAAAGATTCTCGAGAATGTGCAAATGATAAAGCTGGATGAAAATGTATAATTTAATAAAATCGCGTGAACTTTGTTGTTTAAATTTTAAACATAATAATTTATTTAAATTTACTGATTAATAATAATAAATCTGTCAGTCTTCAGATAGTAATGCTGACAGTATACATTAATATTTTTACAATCTTGTATGATCAGTATTATTGACGATGTTTCAGTTTATTATTAGTTTTATGTATATAATTATGCAATTATACTGATGGAAATACTGATGTATCTTTTATTATATTGATTTTACTTTTATTATATGGATTTGAATAGTCAATAATATCAGTATTATCAGCATACCAACAAATATTAACTGACAATATTATTGGTTGTATGTAATTATTAATGAATTTATATAGAATATTGATAATGATCCGAATTTCTTGATTCTCAATCATCAATATTACTGTATGGTATGGAATATCTCCTACCACAAAGCAATATGATGCATAAGGGACTATGCAATGGAAGAAATATTAGGAATAACTATTAAGATTTCAACTTATCAGAAATTGATTACATCGTAATATACGGTTTCTAATAAATTAAAATCATTAATATTTATATTTCTACTTATTAATATTTATTTCTAATATTTCCTCTATACTGCAGGGCCTTAGAGATCCCTGAGTAGTTGAATCATCACATATTGAATCGTTATAAGAGAAATAAAACAAAGTTGAAATTTCTTACATGCTATTTGTAAATAAAGACAATGTAGATAAAATAAAATAATCAGATCGCTTTAAAAAACACTTAAGTAGACGAAAGCTATTCTTACCTGCCCTGACAATAAATAGTCGTAAAAGGCACGTGAAGTGAAAATAGATTATGCATGTGCAAGTAAATGCACATGTCTTTTATCACTTTTTGTGATTACTTATTGTCTATCCAGGATAAATAAAGATTATAGCTTTTGTCTATCCTTATAATTGTTTTAAAACAATGTTATTACAATATTTTATTTTATCCAAAAAGTTCTTTTATTTACAAATGATATGCAAGAAACTTTTTCTATGTCATTTCTCATTTATAACGTTGCGATTCAGTGGCGACTACTCAGGAATCTTAAGCTTATTCTACAATAATGCGTATAGATATGTATCGAAAAATTCATTTTTTGAATTTATTTTTTGAATTTATTGGTCTCACTACCAATTCTTAAAATTTAATTTTTGTACCTTGTAAATTTGCATAAAAGTTCTCCTCTAACATCTTTTCATACATCATAATCAATTTGTGTTATTAAAAAAATATATATTTAAAAGAACTCATTGAATTTTTAAAGTTCATTTTAGCAGTTTTGATTATTAAAATGTTAACAATTTTGATTATTAAAATTTTATAAAGCAATATTTAATTGTTATACATTTTATTATTATTAATATACATTTAGATAGTTTTCAAGACAGTATGCACTTACAATTGTGTGAAAGGTAAAACTAATTAAAACCGATTAGTAACATAGATACAGGAATCATAGCAACAGCAATATACATTGTATGTTATTTGATTAAATACATAAATTATTTTTCTTACATAATTTTTATATTTTTAGAGCAGAGAATTTGTGTTTTCAAGTAGAAAATTTGTATTTTTAAAGCAGAAAATATTTTAGCTGAATTTCTCTTTCGTCAGCGTTACGATTTTCATGAACGAATTGATGTTTTTTTTTTAGTATTATAACACAGATGTGTCCAATAATTTAATAAACACAATAAATATGTATTAAATCTTTACTTCATAAATGAGTCGATAATACATATACTAAAAATAAAATCAGATTTAATAAAGTAATATTTAATTTTGATCGTTTATAATTTTTTATCGACTAACGAGCAACTGCTAAAACTTGTTGGAGATCATTCAGGGTTATGACTTTGACAACATACGTATGTTATTGAAGTTGCCGAGATCAGTCCTAATGTGCATAATCATTTGCAATTTTATTGTAATATCACGTATTCTTATTAGTTTCATTTGCGACAGCAATCAATCGTCATTGAAAAGTTAGTAATCATTGCTTGAGAATTCTTTTTAAAATGACTAATAATAATATAGTAATATTATGTGTATATATTTGTTAATATATTAATATATGTATTGCTGTTGTTATAATTCATATACTTTCGTCACTAGTTAGTTTTACAAAATAACTTAATTTTAAATGTTAGTAGTAGGAATAATTCGAAAAATATGGATTTTTTATACATATTTTGGATTTTTATACATATTTATACGCAGTTTTGTATATATACATACATAAAAAAAGAGGTACAACTATAATTTTCGTTTGAGGATGTATAAATTACATCTGAAAACATTACCAAAAATATAAAAATTTCATAGATTGTTCTATTATTATATTACATCTGAATATCTATATAAAATTTAAACACAGTTCCTTTATTTGTTTGAAAGTTATTTAAATTTTTCAGTCTTGATTCTTCTATAAAATCATGTTTTGCAGTACTTATTTATAAATTTGAAGAGAGAGTAACATTAAGAATCAAATAAAATTCTAAACATATACTGAAAAACTCAAACAATACTAAATATTTGTGTAAAAGTTTATTTGAATTCTCTTATTCGTTCAAAAGTGATTGATTTAAAACTGCAGAAAAATATGATCATTTTGTTGCATAAAATCATTATAAGCCAAATTGTTGGTTGTTTTGATTTTTGCAGTTGATTTCAGAATATATTCATGGATATTTTGACTGATTATTTAACTTTTAGCTGATATTATACAGTCAAAACATTCGTGAACTTTTTTTCCGATATTTCTCATTGTTTGCAGTTATTCTGTCAAAAAAACATATCTACATTTTTTTCAAGGGGATGATTTCATCTCCTTAAATCTTAATATAAACAAAAAATAGTTCTTTGTTATGTGAGAGTGAACTACTCTACTTGCACACAATGTTTCATAATTTTCTGAATTTCCCTTCTAAAAAAACGACTGATTCAGTAATGGATGAAAATAAAAAAAATTTTTCAACGAAGATCAGTCTTATTAAAGTACTCGATTTATTAAAGTTGGCCGAACAAATAATTTTTATAAAATATTTCCGTGGCTTGTATTAAGATTTTGATAAAAAAATCTCAATTCAGATTATAACAAATAAAAATATTTAATATTAATCATATATTGCGACCAATTCTAATAGACCGAATATTGATCTTCATAAAAATAAATATAAGTTTCGTTCACTATACTGAGTCAGCATTTTTTCCCAAAGATCTGACTTCAGATTTATAATATCAGCCTTGTTAAGATTTAAGAAAAATCTCTGCAAAATATTTCTCATATAAATTAAAATATTTTTAAAATATATGATCCGTCATATTAAATATAAAAAGATTAAGACTTAGTAGTGAAAAGAATTTGAGATTATTTTCCATATTTTCACAGACTTAGTTAGAATCATAATAAACAAATTTTTAATGCATGCTCTTTAAATGAATCTTTTTTCTCAAACCCGAGCTCTTCGAGATATTTCGGAGTACTTGTGTTTTCGTGTTGAAGCAAAAGGATTCAGTACTTTATCTCAGCAAAAAAAAATAGCAATCGAATATATATTGGAACAGATAAGAATAACACTTTAATATGACATCCATCTGGATGCTGAAAAAAATTATTGAACATTTTGTAGATCGTTGAAAATGATCAAATATCTCCTCAGACAGCAAAGCATATCTCAGAATCAGAAAAATTGCACAAATCTGTGTTTTAAATATATGATCCGTCAGATTTTGAATTTTGAAAATCTAATTTCAAATTTGTTGCAGCAGAACCCCCGGATACGAAATTTCAAATTACCGTACTGACACAAACAAAAATTCGTACTTTAAAGCATAAAGGCTGATGTTTTAATGAATTTTGATTTTCCTATTATATCTCTTAAACTAATTCTAACTTCAACTTAAAATGTTTTTGTGATTGATGTCTCGCCATAACATCATTTGGTACATAATTCAATTCTAAAATCGCGAGACCAAAAACTTTTGCTGTTACTCCTTCTAAAAAAGTGAAAATTTCTTAAAAAGGATTTTGGAACAGACGGTGTTAACGGACGTTAACGTTATAATAACGTAAGGATGTAGCAACATTGCGATCGCGCGCTGTGAAATCGGAGAAAAAACCAGAGTAAAATGATGCGAAATCGCCGCATGACAGGTGCAAGCAGAATGCAGAGAAGCGAGGTTTGGCGAACGCTTACCCGGCAAATAACAGCAAATGTTTCGTTCCGAGTTGCGGGGAGCCAGACGTCGTGCTAGTAATAGCGTTAGGATGAGACTCGAAGAATCAATACGCGCACTAGCGAATTTCTCAATCGACGCGCAACATAAAGGCTACCCTTCCATACTTCAATTTGCCTCTCCCATACTCTTTCTCATAGACTTACGTTATATACACGAAAAGAATCGTTTTGCTAAAGTATAAAAATTAGATCAGATGCAGATTTGAAAATAATTATGTTGAATCAATTCAAGATAATTGCTGGAATGTTAAAACTTGATGGGATTTTTTTACCGGTAATTATTTAGTAGTATAAGGAAACCACCCCCAAAAAATTTTTATGTTACAGATTTAAAGTGTAGGATACTTAATATTAAATGATGCGTATAAGCTATTGCATCGAAAACATAGATATAATTTATGCACTTCATCTTGCAAATATCTTGTTGAATATTTACTTACTTATGCAAATCATTTTTTAAGAAACAGAATAATTCATCGAATGTTTTTACATGAACACAAGAATTTTGATAAGGAAATGAACTGGTCAATTTCAATTACAGTAATGATAACTTAATGAATACAAAACCTATTGAATATTTGTGCTCAAGTTTTGGGAATAATACTTACGTATTTTCCTTTTATTTTCCTTTATCACAGAATGATAATGATGCTTTGGAAATTGTTATCAAATTTTTTTCTTTTCCTCAATTAAGTGATTTCTCTACTCTGAGTTCTGTTAAGAATAAACGATTCATCAATTACTTTCTAACAATACAATGCTCTTTCTTACATTCAATGCTTGTTGCAATTGAGTGGTAATTTCTCACTATCAGTAACAGAATGAGCAATTGCATCGAATTTATCAAAAATATTGAAAACAATATAAAAAAATTGAATACTGAAGCATTATTAAATGTGAAGAAAGTTGAAGGTTCACATCGGTTTAAAAAAATGGGGTGCTAACTTCTTATCGAAAATCGAGATCGAATAGTTCTGAACCTAATATCTTCATTTTGTGAATATCTACAATTCCTGATGCATAAAAAAATTTTTGAAAAATAAAAAAAAATTAATTTTTGAAAAATCAGATTTAGTAATGCAAGATGTAGAGTAGAGCTTTGAAGATTTTTAGAATTGATTTATCATTTTATCTTAGGTATGTCGATGACATAGCGATGTCAGTCATCATTTAATCAACAAATTACTCGATATTTTTAATTCTTTTTATTCTAGAAATTTACTTTAGAAATTGATAAAGATAAACTAATTTATTAATAGAAGTACGGTCCATGCTTATTAACATGCTCTTTTTTGTGAGAAAGGGCGTGTTAATGAGCATGGTTCATAGAACTTTCTTATTATCACATTCTAAATTTCACGGGGATAACTTGAAATTATTAACCATAACACTTTTTTAGAGAATGATTATCCCATTATAAGTTTGTATTGGACGATTAATTCATGGTTAAAATCTCTATTCAAGTAAGAATTTTCAAACAGATGGAAATACAGGAGAGAAAGAAAAAACATGGTTTACAATTCCTTTCTTTTTAAGAAATTTAGAAATGCTATAAAAGAGATCTTAATGTAAAACCTGCCTTTTTTTCAGTCTCAATAAACTTGGCGGAATTATTAAAGTATAGAAAGATGTTATTCCTAAAAATTCTAAAAAGAACGTACATAAGATCTCATGTGAAGAGTCCAAAGCTTCTTATGTTGAGCCGACGAAGAGCTTAAAACGAGAATTTCAGAACAATGAAATCACATATAAATAAAAAAACAGTCACTTCCATCATAATAGAATATTAATTACAATTTATCCTGCATTTGACTGGGAGAATATAGTTTTTTGATTGTGAAAGATATAAGATTTAAGTAAAAGACTAATTTCTGAAATGTTAAAAACTCGGGGTTAAATTAGAAATTTGATGAATTTCTATTTTACATCAATATGTTAAATAAGTTTTGAAATGTTAAGAATTAATTATATCGATTAATTATATCTGTGTATCTCAAATGTAATAGATTATCGACATTATTTATTATTTTTATGTTTATTATTTTTATGTTTTTATTATTTGACATGTCGCCAAGCATGTCGCTTATCGACACTGTTTATTTTTTGATTATTGATAGCTTTTTAATAATTAACAAGCGATTAGAACCTTTTAAAAGCTACTCATCATGACAACATATGTCAAGGTGATTGGGGCCGATTCTTTTTTATTAAATAATTACCATTTAAAATAATGAGGTTCACATAAAGAAGCAAATGCGTTGTCCTTCAACTGAGGCGAATAAATTCCATAAATTCTTGCAATCGAAATTTTTTTTATTGGGGATGTGATCAAGGATACAGTCAATGTGATGAAACTTTGAAACTTTTTTTGGTCACTTCGTAAAATTCTTTCTTCTGATTGATAGTCAATTATAATGGTAAATTATATAAAATATATTTCAAAGTATTTGTAGTGAGGTTTTAATCACACCCCATCGTGACACAACGACGCACTTGAAACTGTTTTTGATTACATTCGAATTAATTAATTAATCGAAATAATCATGCTCATATGCTTGGAATAAAAACTGTTATTTAATTAACATACGTATTTATTTCAGATTTGAGAAACTACTTGGGATACATTTCAATAGTGACAGTAACTAAATTACGATAATACGATGCAGAGCAACGGTTCGGAGAATGTAGGATCCGAGAATGGAGTCGACAAGTCAGGATGGACGGTGTGTACCGATTAATCGAAATTAGCTTAATATAAACTGTAGCTTGCCGAGGTTACGAAGACATCTCCATCAATTGAAGATTGAATCACCGCTATTTAATCTACAGTTATCTTTCTCATCTCTTTTGCATAAAATTACCTCACAGATAATTACAATTTAATTATGAATAATTGATAAAAAAAGTGCACAAGAACGAAAATAATCGTTTTCTGTATTTTTTAGACATTAAAAAACGATCCTAAATTATTTTACATTTTTACTAAATTGTTTTATTACATTACCATTTTTGAAGAAATTCGTGGTTAAAATTGCAAAAAAGTTAGCATATTACACTATTTAAAAAATACGAGAAAAAAACCATAAGAACGCGATTGATTATTTTCCGTAGCACCGACGAGATACTATTAAAGACAACCAGTCTTATAGAAGTTC
>Ga0157364_1002115_pt1 | contig 18040 bp, 15 predicted proteins | sample AttsexASBM2_FD_111476 | JGI IMG/M metagenome (GOLD analysis project Ga0157364, IMG submission 111476) | Fungus gardens microbial communities from leaf cutter ant in Ribeirão Preto, State of São Paulo, Brazil - Atta sexdens ASBM2 | ecosystem: Host-associated > Fungi > Mycelium > Unclassified ...
GTCATGTACTGTTAAATTCATAATACCAAATTATATTCAGTTGGAGTAATTTTTAATCATTTTTATAGGTTGTTACTGCTCTTACTCAATATATCCATTAATTTAATTAAAAATATATGGAGTTAAACAATTAACTCAAGGAACGTAGATAATTCAACTACATAAAAATGAATTGATTTACACTGTGACACAGAAAAATTGAAAATAATAAGATGTTATTTAACTCAATGAATCGGGATATTCTCTCATTTGATATTTAACAGTTTAGATTGGAAGAAATATTTTTCAAATGGCTTCAATTACATTTACGAAAGCTATTTCCGATAGGTTTACAAAAGGTTTTTTACCCTCGATTCGGCGCGGTGATGATGCCAAAATTTGTAACACAGTTACTATCATTAAATCTATAAGATTCATTTAATTTACACTTCATTCATAGGGTTTTCCATACAGAATCGATCCAATGTTGGGCTGTTAATAATTGATTGCCATAGTCAGATATTGGCGCAGTATTGGCAAACTAGTAGCGCAGTACTGGATAATTTGGGTTACTAGTCAACTAGATAGCCAGTTACTAGCCATGTATTAGTCAATACTGGCTGACAGAATCTTGGTCGTTAGTTGACAGTTGAAGTGTTGGCTAAGCGCTAGTTTCGTTGTAACTGCTGGCGATCCAATATGAGCTGCATTCATAATGTCAAATTATATCCAATTTGAGTCATTTTTAATTATTTCTATAAGCCATTGTTCATATTCAATATTGTCATTAATTTAACTAAAATAATGAAGTTAAATAATCTAACTCAAGAAAGTGTTACTAAATTTGATTTAATTATTATTTACTAATTGCATATGTTAATGTGAACAATGTTTTCTTTTAAACTAATCAAAGAAGTAAATTTATTTATATATATTTTTACATACACATAGAAATTAAAAATGACAAAATGTTATTTTAACTCAAAGGATTGAGTTACCAATACTTTGTTTTATATCTAACAGTATATTTTAATTAAAAGGCACTAATTATTTTCAAGAGATCAAAATGACATAACTTGTACAAAAAAGAATGAAAATTAAATATATGTTTAATGAATATTGAGTATATTTTGATAAAAATAATTTAAACTTGTAGATGTAAAGAAAATTGAATTGACATTTTTGACAAAGAGATTTATAATTGAATGAGTCAGCTCTGAAGGATAAAAATGAGCTTAAAAATGACTTAACGAATCGAATTTTGTTATTCCTTCCTCCATTTTTCTCTGCACTTTTTCATCCATCTCGCTCACCGTCCTTCAAGAACAAAGATGAGTGGTTCAAATTAATAAATCGCTTCTTCTTCTCAAGTTGTATTTTTTCTACAACCCAATTTAGCATCTTCGTTGCTTCACACCGGAGCGCTTGCTCTTCCAACTCCTGTTTCTATTTGCAAGAACGGTGGTGTTCCTCGCTCGTGGTTAGACGAGCTGCTGCGCGTCTCGAATTCCGGCGACGTTGGCGAGCGGGCGGTGCGGAGGTTCGTTTAATAAAATAACCTTGTTATACTAGTCCCGTGCTGGGGATGGCGGTAGCCTGGATGGCGGAAAGATGGAGCGGACGGGGGAGGCCAAAGAGAGGGCGCGAGAGGATTCGAGACAGAAGAGCAACGCTGGAAAACCGGCGCGCTGGTGTGACGGGCACTGACGTAGCGCGGGGGTAGCGGGAAAGTGCTGCGCGCCGTCGACGAGAAATGAGGGACGGGGGAGAAACATGGCGGGGGTACTAATACATAAAGTAGCTTAAAGTAGAAAATTGTGGAAGCGTCGTGATGCTTGGTGATTGCGTTACCTCCGAGGCTTTGATTTAAAATGCAACGGGGGGGGGACTGGCACACCAGAGGAGGGAGGAAAGACGCGAGGAGGAGAGAGAGAGAGAGAGAGAGAGAGAGAGGAAGGGAAGTATCCGGGGAAAAGGGGAGAGGGGACAGGCGGACGGGGGTGTCGGAGAAAACGGGCCACGCGGGGTTGCTGCGAGAGCAAGGGTGTGGACGGACGGATCTCCTGCCTGGGAGCCATGTTCCTCCTGCGAGGAACGGAAGGGTGCTGGGAAGGAGGGCGGCGGAGACGGGAGAGGAAGAAAACGAAGAAGAGTAGAAGGTGGTGGCGTCGGCGGCGGTGGTAGCGGTGGTGGCGGCGGCGGCGACGACGATGATGGTGGTAGTGCTCCATCGATATCGTGGAAGCTTCCACACATCCACAAGGAGGGTGCTCGCGGAAGCCGAGGGGGAGAGAGTGGAAACGACGGGGGGCAAAATTCTTTCGTGGACGATCCTGCAACGTGCCGCATCGACTGGCAACTTTGGCCTTCCGACTGTCTACTTTGTTGTTGCTCTTTCCATTCTTTCCCCCGTCGCGGTGTCTCGGTACTTCCTTCCTAGTGTCTGCAAAGAGAGAAGCGCAATAATCCTTTATTAGGTCAACCTTTTCAGACCGTTCGCGATCTCTTTTTCTTCTTACGAGAATGAAGACTTTCCCTTGCGTAAATTTGATTGTTAGCATATTGCTAAATCTCTATTCGGAACATTTTATTATCTGTCTAAAATACAGACATGATTTAATAAAATTAGAAAATATATTATGTATACAGGGTGTCTATAAAGTCTGTTACCACCTCTATATTTTGGAAACGGTTCAAAATTATGAAAAGCTGCGAAATATACGTGTTCGAGCGTTTCGAGGGGCTTTTTTTAAGAGGGGAGGTTATTTTAAAAATTTTTAATGAAAGACTTCCCTATTGTAGCATATCATTTGAAAGGGCATAAAAAAGGAAATTTATGATTCAATGCGAAGATTGATAGATACATTGACCCGTTCGAAAATTATTCAATGTCAAAGTTTGAAAAATTCTGTTTGTTCTTACCTTCAACATGTGTTGGATTTATCGCAATTCAAAATGGACATCGTTCATTTCTTGGCAGTAAACTATCGATTCGTAGATAATGAAAAGAAACTGGGATCCAAATTGCAAAACATTCTATCTAAGTTAACTGCACGAACTATCGATGTCCAAAGCATTTTCGGCCAATTTATATTATTTCTTGGTTTTTTGACTGTGCGTAAGTTATGCGTTCGCGGAAATGTTATTGTAGCGCGCTTGAGAGCGCTTCACAAGAGAACTACGACACATAAAGAATTACGACAGCTTGTAAAGACATATCTAAGAAACAGGTCTTTACAAAATGTTTCAGAACGTAAGACAGGAATTTCATAATCGATTATTTTACTGCTAAAAAAGGAATGGTGCCCAGGAATTCTGAACAGTCATTACAATAAATCCTACACATACTGAAGATAAAAACAATTAGAGTTTTTAAAACTTTGATATTGAATAACTCCCGAACGAATCAATGTATCAACCTTTACATTGAACTAAAAACTTTCTTTTTTTATGTCATTTCAAATGATATACTACAATAGGGAGGGAGGGGGGGGGAGAGTAGAGAGCTTTATTTGAAATTTTTTAATTGGGATCCCTTGTAACAATCTCGATCCCTTTAAAAGAGTAGCCTATCGAAATGATCGCACATGTATTTTGCGGTTTTTTATAATTTTAAACCGTTTCTAAAAAGGGATGGGATCAGATTTAAAAAACTCCCTGTATAATAATAGATATAAATATATCGAAGATTAGCCAGAATATACATCTTATGTATAATTTAACATTATACATAATTTAAAAAGAACATTGAATTGACTTGCTTTTAACATCGATAAATTGAAAGGAATTAAAATAACCATGTTTTAATTGATTTTATTTTGGAAATGAAAATTGCTAATAATGTATTGTAATTGGCAAATTTGTTCGTGCGAAAATTAATTATTGTTACATAAACATAATTACATTATGTAAATGATATGTGTATTAAAATAGATCGAATTTTAAATTTTATAAAGATACGATAGCGCTTCAGATCGTTCGATAAATTCGAATAGCCCAACAATATATCCAATAACTCGATAAATTTTAGAACTTGCGAACTCATGCGCTTTAGGTTACTCGATAAGTCCAGATTACCTGCTAATCGTTTCGAATAAATTGGATTACATCGAACGCTTTTAGAGAGAGAGAGAGAGAGAGAGAGAGAGAGAGAGAAAGACGAAATCATTGTGCTTTAAAACAACGGATTGTTTGAGATTTTTGTAAAATTGTTTTAACATGCCGTTTGTGAAAAGTCGATGTTAAAATCGCTCGTCAAGTTGGCGTCTTTTTAATAAATTGAACCCTCGAAATGCGATTAGGTGTAAACACCCTGTTTTAAGAGAGGAAGGGCACACAAGGGGATGCTCTTCATACCAGCGGAGACTTTCGTGAGTGACGGCAGATAGACAGCCGGAGACTTCGGAGTTTCCCATCAATGTTACGAGGGCGAACTCGGGGGTGACAGATGATTTAGCGCCGATATTCCTTGTGTCAATATAACATCGTGGGCGGGAAATTACTCGCTCGAAGTGTGCCACATGAACGTTCTCGTTTTTCCTTTATCCCATTCTTAATCCAAATATGACGCGAGTTAATGGTAATTGAATCTTAATTAAATTAATTCCTTTTCGCCAGTAAAAAGTAACGAATAAATGATTAAATGTTTCAAAGAGTTCTAAAAACGATAGTATTAGATACGACGTACTATTTAGTATATTTATAATATTAATAATATCTTTATGAATTAAATTTTTATCCTTCCAATTTTGAATTATTTTTCGTATATGGACCGAAGAAGATTTAATACAGTCGAAACGTTTCCGATTAATTTATAGATAAAAAAACCTAGTTTAATTCTTAATGTATGTTATAATAAACTAATTTATTTTTGAAGATCCAATAAACGTTGCTCGTGTTTTTCGATCTTTCTAATTACTAATTTTTAATTTTTAAATATCGTAACAATTAAGGATTCTTTTTTTTTTTTCAAAATTTATAACGCATTTTTTAAATATGAATTCCGAGTGAATTAGGTACTCTCGCGGGAAATATTCCACCATAAAAATTTGCTACGCTGACAAGTTACGTATTCCCATCGCGTTGTGTGAAACCTCCGGTGCGCACGAAATCCAGAACGAGAAATCGACCGACCGACGAATGGACGATCGGTGTCGAATTTGATGAATCTAGTTTGTTAAACCGCGAGCGGGATTCGTGCTGCCAGCGAGGGTGGGCCCGCGAGGGGTGTGACGAGGATAAGAAAAATGACCGGTCCGGAAGAGGAGATCCTTTACCGGTGGAATTCGAGTGTCAATCCATATCCCCCTTTTTCCTCTGATCTCTTTTATCCTCGGGGACTTGGTCATAGAGCGGGAGAGCGGGAGTAGGAAACGGAAAAGAAAAGTGGCGCGTCTGATCTCGGGGAGGATGTAACGCACGAGAAGTAACAAGGCCGTGAAGGATGAAGACGAAAGCGAAATTACATCGGGAGATCGTGGGCGATGTCATCGATATTGACTTCGCCATTTACTTATTGAATTTACTTTGACGTTGCTAAATATCTAAAATTAAATAAATGAGAAAAGATGAAATATTTTAGACAAGACAGCGTATTACGAACGTTAACATTAATATGGCTCAAAAAGTTTGTTTAAAATATTGATTGGTTGTAATAAATTTTAAATTGAAATATTAAATTTAATTAAATTGTATTATAATGCTAATTATAATTAATTAAATTACATTATTATATTTATATATATAATTTATATATATAACATTATATATATATATATATGTATATATATATATATAAAATTATACGCAAATTATAATAAATTTTAACTCATAATGGGATTAATTTATTATTTCTTGAACATACAATATTATCGTGATTCAATGTACGATTAAACTTTATAGATAAATTCTGATCTCAGAAATGTATCGCGAGGACAGATATATTACGTGAATCTCGTTGCGCGTCTTGAATCGGAAGCAATCTTGAATCGGCATTAAATGGAAATTCTAGAGCTTTGCAAGAAGAGAGTAATTGATATCGTTGAATCAAATTATGGGTGCAATCTTCGGCGCGAGGGAAGATCGGTACGCAAACGCAAACTCAGTGCATTTCATGTTAATCTCGACAATCCGATCTGTCGGATATCTTTCTTTTTCGCTCATTATCTGAGGATTACTTCAAACTCGATTTCCGCTGAAATAGCGTACACTTCGCTCTCACATCGATTACGCTATACCTATATGTATATTCGTGCTTCTTTATTTTTTCGCTGATAAACATACACTATTCACGTTTACAAATCTTTCCCAACCACGCGCGATCCGATATATTTTTATTATTATTCTTATAACATGTAAATGTGTCTCGGAAAACTCGTAACTATGTGCGATGATATTTCTAATTATCAGCTTTATATTATTAGTGCTTCCGATTAGAATTTCACAATTGTTAGGCGAACAGACTCCGATACTGCAATTTATAATCAATGTTCTTTGTAACGCATCTTACATATGAATGATTATAATCATATAATATTTTTTTCCTAAGGATATCATATCGGACGTGATAATTCCATGAAATCGAGAGCCCTTTTATCGCCGATTGAAGCATTTTTCGCCCTGTATACGCCCAACCGTGCTGTCTCATGGGCGATGCAGACCGCTCCGCGGAATTCTTTGAGAAACTACTTCGTAAAATTGGGGACGCGGCAGGAAAAGGGAGGAACGAAGCGGCCGAATGAATAATAAATATGGTTATCGTTTAGTTGATATTTTGAAGAGGGGGCGCGGACGGAAATTCCCCGCTTGTCCCTCCTCGCCGAGGGATCGGAGTGAGAAAGGGATCAAAGCGGATCAGAGATGAAGGCCAGGGGAGAGAACCGTCCTCTCGTTACGTTTCTGTGCATCAATTGTTCGAGATAGTCCGATCACGAATTACATCATAACGCGGCGTATTGATAGAGCAACAATATCAATCGCAACTATCATTGACGAATATCGCAATCGAATCTATATCAAGAATGCGTAATCACATTACGATCAGCGTTGATTCGAAATATATCACGCAGAGATTGTACAATTCGTAAAAAAAAGAGCGAAAATAAGATGGAAATAACTGGAAATATCATTATAATGGATTGTGACAATATCTGAAATAGTAGTATTGAAGGGGAATTATTAAAATGCTGGATCAATGGGATCTAAGTTGACAAGATGAGAAAAATGTGTAAAGAACTGCGAAACATTTCGATTATTTTATCTTTTCTGTAACAGGATGTCCCGAACTTTTTAACATATCGCTTTCCATACAGCAGAAGATTGAAGCAATATTGCTGCCATGTTGCAATATTACAGATTGTAACATTGCAGAGATATTACAGAAATGTAAATTAACAATATGCCTTACAAAAATATCAGTAATATCTTTGTAATATTCTATAAACATTGCAAAACTGTAATTCTTTAATTGTTACAATAATAATAATATAAAAATGTAAGTTTTTACAATATTTATGTAATACAGTCTTTTAGTTTAATAGCCGTTTTTATGATATAATAATTAATATAATTCATTTTATATTTAAATAAAAAATTTATTGATCTATTATTTGATTATTTCATTAGCTAAATTTTATATTTATTTTAAATATGAAATCAAAAGATTGTATAAATCGAGTTTGAATACAATCAATGCATCATTATCGGATAAGATGATAAGCAATTAAATTGAAAAGATTTATCGAGATATTAATTATATGATCAATGATGTATGCCTAATATAAACGCAAAAATAAACCAGCGCTCGAACTTTATTGATAAATTTCATACCGTTATTTTTACTCGATTTCAATTGATTCAATTGATTCGGAGTGGTTTCGAATTAAAAAGAATCACTGCGATTAACTTAATCCATGATTAACTTACCAAGCGACTGTATTATTACATTAATGTGGATAATATTTGTAGTTTGTTCGGGGCACACACATACATGCTTTGTCCTTACGAATAAATTTATCCTTCAGAATTAATATTATTGGAATATTTTATGATTTTATCATAAAAAATTGCTTTTTGGAAAGCATATATCAGGAAATATCTAGAAATCAGCACATATATAGAAATGCGATTTGTAGAAAAATTAAAGTTAGTGAAATATATGTATAGAAATAGTTTTCATTTTAGAGTCTTCATAAAAAATTTATCCAAATACATTACATTGCTATATTGCTTTTGTTGCAATATAACAAAAAGTGGACATCTTAACATTGTTAGAATTTTGCAACAATGATTCAGCAACGTTTCGCAACCACCTGCAATATTGTAATGTTTCAGTGAAATTATTCTGCAATGTTTCTATAATATTTTTGTGTTGTCTGGATTGTGAGATAAACCAGATAGACCAGATTACAGATCGAATCGAAAAGTCTGTCCTCTGTTTTGCAAATTTTATAACAGTTAACGAGATATTAATTTCTAAAGATTGCTAAATAAGCGGATAAAATGGACGCATAAGATAACTTTAAGACATTTTTCAAAGTTCTTTATAATGAAATACCTTCTTGAAGAACTCTTAAAGATATCTTAAAGTTGTTTCACGTGTTGATTTTAGACATTCTGCTCATTGAAATTAAAAAAAAATAATCCCCTTCCTACTATTCCTCCTTCCAGATTCTCTTTCTCCTTTCAAACAACAAATAGGCTCGATCTTTTATAATTTGATGTTTAGACGTTCGAGTATTGATAATCGTTTATTTTGCATTTTTCCTATTATAACATCTTTTGAATGATATAAAAATTATAGTAGCTAATTACAACTTGACTTCATGTAAAGAACATTTTTATTAATTTTTAACACATATCTTTCTTTATTCAAAGCTAAAAACATTTTCGTTTTACTTTAGGAATAGAGATAAAAATTATGCGTAATTAATATCAACGAAAATATGCAGTTGACTATAAATTATCATGTAAAAATAGTTATTTCATCTAATGACCGATGTATGATGAATATAGGCGAGCTTATACAGATTGTCGACTATAAAGTTTTTCAACATTATCTATGCGTGAACGATTACATCGTCCAACTAAGAGTTAGGAACAGCATTATTACAACAAATTTGGCAATTTCATCCAAATATCTGAACACGATTGGTTTGATTTGGCATACTATTAGCGAACATTTTTATATGATTAAGCAGACTTTAATTTTATTATTTTAACATTGATAATGATTATTGATAATAATTGCAACGTTTGTTTTTATATATACTCTACAATTTATTAGTAAATTTTAATATTTGACATCCAGCGTTAGTTCGTCGCCTCTCTTTTTATTTGAAATTGTTGATCAATTTGAGCCTTCTTATTGTATTTATTAAAAAAAAATTGCGAAACTTATAAAATGTAGAGGAATTTTCTATTCAATTTCTGCTATATCTGTCCACAAGCGATGTGTCAAAAAGTTTGAAACATTCAAAACCTACATATTTTTAATACATATATGTTATTTAATATATTAGTTTTATATGTATACACATATAATTTTATGTTAAATACATATATGTATATAATACTATCTATATTATTTAATATAATATAAATTTAATATTAAATATATTAAATTTATTTACATTAAATGATATAGAGATATTATACACATATATTTATAATACATATATCGATTTGTGGGCCTCCACAACGAAAACGCGTCGGAGTAGTTTCGCTCTCTCCGATGTAGGATAGCCAGGCGATGGAGCGGCTAATAACGATAACGATGCCAGAAACGATAATAGAGTTGGAGGTTTCCGCGGTTTCCACGGCTCTCCCAGGGCGCTGATTGCTGGAACGGTGCGGCGTTCAATTTCGCCGTCGGGATACGTCCTGCAGCGCAAAGCGTAACGGCGCGGCGATGCCATCTCTCACTTTTCGACAATCGCTATAGCTGCGCCGAAATGCAAACCCTCCGATGCATTAATTTAAATGCAAAATACTCCATCTCAAATTAGACCAATCTGAAGTCAACTTTTATTTTGTACAACGAAAATGTCACGTTTCTCCTCTCTTCTTTTAATACTTGGAGCGATCTCCAGATATAATCCTTTTTCAAAAATTGATATTTTAAATTAAAAACAAACATTTGATAATTTTCCTTTTGTGAAATTATAGTTCACAAAAGAAATTTGTATTTAAAAAAAATTACGTCACATAGTTGCGTGACGAAATCATGTAATTAAACATGTAAATCACGTAATGTCGTAACGGATTGTTCTAAATCAGTACGTGATTTTAAAATTACGTATTTTGAAAAGTCACATGTTCCTTTTTCTTCTATTTCTATCATTCAATTCTTTAAAGTTCGATAATTATAACATCACATAAAAAAAACGGATGAAATTATTTATAATATGATTTTTTAAATTACATCATTTAAAAAAAATCACGTACTGATTTAGAACAATCCGTTATGATGTTACAATCGTTATTTGGTACAATCTGTTACGGGATTTACATGTTTTAATTACATGATTTCATCATGTAACGTTGTGACACGATTTTTTTCAGCAGGAATGTAAGCATAATGCATTAATTAAAATATCAAAAAAAATAACAAGATAATTATAACATATTTTGATTAAATAATTAATCAGAACAGTTATATTGATGTTTCTTATAGTTTTTAATGCACTGAATCCGAATTTATAAGTGAAAATAACATCAAGTTTTGTATCCAAATAATATGTTTCATTTTCACTTATTATTAAAATAATATATTTTGTTATATTCGAGAGATATTTGATCCTCGGCCAAGGTAATATTTTTCGCAAAAATAGAATTATTCATAGAATGTTTATCAGCATCAAAATATTAAGATCAATCTAGATGCTTATTAGCATCACAATAATTAAATTGCTTGTCAATTTAATTTGTGATATTACTATTCTAATTTTATTAGAATTGCGTTTTAAGACTGAAAATAAATTCGGAGCGCAGTTTGTGGAATGAGGTATGTATATAAATTCACACAGAATTATATCAGCACTACAAGATTCAACTTGATCATTTAGAACCTTTATTTCCGATTGTGTAGTAACATTACAGCCTTATAAGACATTTTGTATTATTTAATATATTTTAATATATTTTAATTATTACACATCTTTTTTTGTAAAATAATTTTAAAAAATATACAATCTATTTTATTTTCTGTTAATAAATTGATGATTATGTTTACTTCCTAAAAATAAGGTTTTTAAAAAAAATAAAAGAATATTTTTTGCACGAAGTTGAAATTCTTCGAAACGCAAAAAATTATAAGAAACACCTATATATTCTGAATTGTTACTTGAGCAAAAAATTTTTTGTCATTCAGTGAATAATTAAAAACATTAATATCCGTTACGAGGAGACGGAGGGAACATTAATGAAAGAAGATCCAAGGGCCTCGACGTCGCCGCCTCGGCCTCAGTGATGTATGCATGCGAGTGCGGGCGCAGATGGAAGCCGTAACGAGTACACAATGCGATGCAAATTGGTTAGACTCGGTATGCCGCGCCGGGCCAGTCAATCGCCCGGCCGGTTGCCTCCAGTCGCGGCGATGGTATTACTAACATCGCTATTCTATTATGACGTTACGACTAGCCGAGCAGCAGCAGCGGCAGCCTATTACGATGTCGGTTCCCTCCCCCAGGCACTCGATTCGCGATAACTCGTTAACTATAACGGTCATCGAGACTCGCTGGAGAGAGACAATACCGAAATGCCCGCAGCCGACTTTCCGATTGATTCATTACACGTTCGACCGATTCTCCTATCTCAATTGGTCCTAAGTTGGAAACTTGCTTTTTAACGTCCCTAATAATATCCCTTTCGAGACACTCTAATTGTAGAATATTATTCATGCAACAATTTAGAAATAAAAAGAGATAATGTATTTTAAAAAATGTTTAAAACTATGTACATAAAAACAGCCGATATTTTCAATGGCATCTTATAAATATTTCTATTACATTGTTTCTATTACTATTATTACTATTATTTATGATATAAATTTGTTAATTAGAAAAAAATCTATGACTCTTCTTTTAATGATCGATATTGTCAGACATAATAAAGGAATATTGGAATTTTTTTTCGAAAATTCATGTTTCTCGAGCAGTTTCATTTTTCAGAGTCAAATTTTATTTTAAATTTACCTATTGTTTTCTTTACTTATAATATTATCCAACTCTTGAAATTTTATAAAATTTTTCATATAGCAATTATAATTGTACTATAAATATTGATATTAATTTAAAAGCTCAATATTTAAAGATGACACACAAGAATTATATAACACATCTCAAATTAAATTTATTAATAACGAATACTACATCCTCCTTCCCTTGAGATAGTTATAAAATAATTTTCTTATCATATTACTTGAGGTATTTTCAACATGTAACTTTTCTTTTTTATTTATATACTTTTTTTATGAGAACACACACTTTTTTATTACACACACTAACATATTATGAAAATATACTGTAACAACCACAGGAACATTATTATAAAAAATAATACATATAATATGTTAAAAGATATATAAATGTGTATATATATTATATTATAGTTAAAAAATAAGTGTTTAATATAAAAACAAAACGAGTATCTTTAATTACTCAGTGAAACAATATCTTTTCTTAGCTGGCGGTCTGTTATTTTCATCAATATTATCCAAATTATATCTTTTCTTATTTGATATATCTCTACCCAAACCACTGGTCGATTGTATAGGACGTTGCTCTTCATCGGATTCATCTTCACTTTTAACGTGTAAAAGAGAACCCATATGTTCGTTGAAATCAGAGATTTTTACCGTAGTCATCCCACTATAAAAGAATTCAATTCATTATCAAATAGTATTATTTCTTATAAAGAACATATTATATAACATACTTGTGTTTGCGATAAAGTTCATGGAATTGCTTGTGATTATTCAAATCAGCAAGCTTTTGTAAGAACTTTTCATCATGACTGATTATAATTAACTGAAAATTCTTTTGATATTTCGATCGTAACTCAACCACTCTGCAACACACATTTAATTAAATTATTTATAATTATACGATCGCTATTTTATGCTTTAGACAAAAATGCATGCATACTTAGTTAACATATCTGCTAAGCTGTTGGCATTGTCTTCGTCCAGATTTGTTGTTGGTTCGTCTAACGCGAGAATGCCGCAATTCTTGCAGAACGTTTCTGCCAAAGCGAGTCTTATAATTATCGACGCTAATACCTACGAAAAATTCGGATTTTAATATAATGCATTTCACTGATTCCGTGTGTGCTAATTGACCGACACGAATACCTTCTGTCCAGCACTGCAACGTCCTTTCATATCCATTTTACAGCCATGCTTAGTTTGAATCAGTTTGTAGTTATAGCTTCTTCTATTGCTGCCTATACCTTCCGTAGGTTCCGTGCAAATCTCTATGCTGCTTGTGTCTGTACCTTTATAAACGTGCTTCCACAATTTCTTCATTATCTTATTGACCGTCAACATACGCTCCTCGTGATATTCGATCATTGCGGTATCCAATATTTTATTGTAAGCTTTCAAATTAGCTATAACATCTTCTTGAACCTAGTAAAAAGAACTTACGCAAGTCAAATTTGTTGCTTGAAACCACCAATTAGCATGTTTAATCATATACGATATAATATTTTACCGTTAATTCAATACATTTATTGGTATAATTTCGACGAGCTAATCGATATTCCTCTTTCCGTAATTCGTGCGTGTACTGTTCAATTATTCTTTCTAACTCTTCCTGAGTTCCTAAAGCGACATTCCTCTAAAAACATCGAGATCAAGTTATTAATTAATAATTCAATATATGAAATATTTAAAAATATTATAGGTGGATGTCTCAAAATATTCAAGATAATATTCGTTCGCAGATAAGTAAACTGAAGTCTTATATTATTTTACAATTTTCACAATAGTTAATAAGATTTTAAAGATTATCAAATAAATGCATCCGACCGACTATATTGCTAAATGCACGCCCATCTATTATGATTGCAGGAAATTGTTTACTACAAACAGCAATAATACACACAATATTGGTGGATAGAAAATAATTCCTCGCGCTGAGTGCATTGTATTTTATGCCAAGCGTATGCATTTCGTAATATGCCTATAAGTCTTCTAAAAATCGAATACATGATCTTTAAAAATTAATATCTCGTTAATTATTATAAAAATTGTAAAGAAGACTTTTCGACTTAGTTTAATCGTACTAGAGACACTCCAATAAGAATTTGAACACAAACGTAGTTTTATATGCATGATAATAGTCTTAACAAAAATTTGCGAGAGAGAAGGACACATATATTACCAGAGAGAATTAAAGGAGTGGAGCGGATTCACTCAGAAGCCGTCATGTTTAGTGCATTGTTGAAGTGAGTAGAAGATAGGAATATGAAGGAACATACGATGTCGCACTAGTATTATGCATGTACATACCATTGTACTATAAATGGCGGAACCAATCAGAGAAGAAAATCACTATCCGCTCCACTCTTCCTTAATTTCCTCTATATATTACTATTTCTTTCTCTTTCTCATTTTGCGCTCCCCCCCCTCAATTCCTTTCAGGAATTGTTAAAAAATGACGGACTAATAAAAAAATGACTCTCATGTTCAAACATTTATTAGAGAGTTTCTAGTCCTGCACACGAGCATTGTCCTAAATATTTTATGTATGTCATATATTCATATTATGGCGAAAAATAAGTGTGAATGTACAATACATAGGGATATGTCACATATCCACACTTATTTACTCAATCATTTATTCACTTCTTCCTTTTCTTCGCCATCCTTTCATTCTCTCTCTTTCTTTCTCTTCTCTTTTTCTCCTTACTTACTTGCCGAAGCAATGCTTGCTTGTCATTTTCTAATTGCTCCCATTTCTTCATCATCTCTTTATAATCCGTATTTTTCAATTTTTCATTCAATTTTTTGTATTGTTCTTTCAGGGTTTCTAACGTTTCCTTAATTTTACGTAACGACATATTGTCGAGTAACTCTCGTTTTCCAATTTCTTGAGAAGCAATGTCCTCCTTCAACTTGTTTACAGTTTGCTCTACATCGTTTTTCTTGTTCGTAAGTTCCGTTAGCGAATTATTGTAAGTCTCTATCTCGCGTTCATAACTCGCGAGTTTCTCGATTACATTACTACTAATAAAAGAATTGATCTCATCTAATATTTTATGCAAATCAGACAAACGTCTAGCACTTTCGGACATCGATTTTCTATCAGCTTCTTGCTTTTGCCAGTTCTTTACCTGTAAAAAAGGTCTTAGCATCTTTGTATTTACATTTGCATTTCAAATAATCATGGATCGCGTAAGATAATCTCGTATTCATTTTATTGCCAATTGCCTTGGAAATATTATAAAAAACAAACCTTGGTCTTTTCCAATTGCTGACTTCTGGAATCCAATTCAGACTCAGCATGTGCTAAATCCTTCCGCAGTTTTTCCACTGTTTCTCCTATAGTAATTTCTCGTGTATACAAATCACCCTGCTTGTCCTTCAAATGTTTCAATTTCTGCATATCAGATTGTATTTTTAATTCCTTCTCGTGTAACTCATTATACTTCGCTCGAGCGTCCTGCAGTTTTTCGTTATGCTTGGTCAATTTGAGTTGCAATGCATCAATATGATTACAAGTATCTTTAAGGGATTTTCTCAAAGATTCTCGCTGTGCTTGCGCTTCTTCCATAGTTCTTTCAGTCTTAATCCCTGTAAGAAAAAATACTAATTAATAATTATAAATGGAAATAATTATCGAAATAACATCAATATTAAAATAAATGATCAAAATAACATTACCAGAATTGGCCATTTGAGTTTCCAAGTTATTAACTGCTCCTTTCAATTGCTGTATCTCGTCTATGCATCGATCCCAGAATTTAATATCGCCAATCATATTTTTATATAGCAATAATTTTTTCTCAGGTTCCGTCTTTGACGCTTCTAGATTCTTAACAGCTATTTTTGACTGCGCCACACTGTTCTGTGTCTTTTTTAACTTTTCTCTACAAATAAAAAAAAATAAATATAAATATTAAATATATTAAAACTGTAACTTCGGAATCAGAGTCCAATTAATATAATATATAATTAAGAGATCACTTACTCTAATATTTTCAAATCATTTTCTTCATACTGGATGATTTTTTCGACAATAGATTTCAATTGCAACATATTATCGTATTTTTCCTGTTGTATCTTTAGTTCTTTTTCACATGATTTTAAACGATTAGGTTGGTTACGTATTATATCGCTTTCGATTTCTTTTATTAAATCTGCAACGTTATTCTGCTTCTCAAAATTTCTATGACATAACGGGCAACAAGGATTCTTTACGGAGAGCTTTTTAACATATTCCTTATAGGCAGTAGCTTGATAAGCATAAATTCCTCTCTTGTCCTGAAGATCTTTTACAATCGTTGATTGCATTAACAAAGTCTCATCGAATTTTTTGTAATCGCACACTGCAGATATCTTTTCTTTATTATCTAAATAAGAAAAAAACATTTAAAATTATTGTATAAACAAAAATTTTATATATGTATATACAAAGAGCATGAAAAAAAAATTATAAAAAATATATTACATATAGGATATTCTTACTGTGTAACTCGATCGTCTTTTTCTTAATATCAGATTCTATATGCCGTACTGTTGTTTCAAAAGCAGTAGTTTTACGTTCTTGTGCTTGAATCTCTCGTGTTAAGGAATTTGATTCTTTTTCCTAAAATTCATAATCAAAATGAGATTTTACGAAGACAATGTATATAAACAGGAGATTCATCACGTACCAATTTCTGATGTACACGTTCTAAAGTATCTTTTAATTTTGTTTGTTCTAATTCTTGAATATTTAACAGTACTTTGATGCTATCTTCGTGCTTTCTCTTCAAATTCTTCAATTCTTCTTCCTTAGCTTGTAATGCTGACTTTCTTATTTCCAATTCTGCCATTAACGAACTTAATTTATGCAAAGAAAAAATTTCGTCGTCAATTGAGCTTAAACTTGCTTCAATCTTATGTTTGGATTTTACTTTATTTGCCTTTTCGGTTTCAAGAGAATCTACATTCACCGCGTTGACAAGTTCGTCAATTTTTTGTTTTTCTCTTTTACGTTCTTGTTCAATTGACTTCAATTTATTTCCTGCTGCACCAATCTAGATTAAAATATTTTAACACAATTACTTCTTTAAAATTAAATATTTCTGTCGTAAGGATTTTTGCAAGAATCCTAAAGCCGTATTAGCGACTAACAATGGACAAGTTGTTGGCAAAAAAGAAAAAATTTTCCCTTTTTCCCGTTTTCTCAGTAACTTTTTGAAAAAAATTCCCTGATTAAAATCTAAAAATCTTTGAATAAAAACAAAGAAAAATGTTAAAATTTTTCATTTTATAACAGTACAATAAAAAAATATATTCAAAGAATTATTTACCTTAAAGAACAAGTTGCAAATATAAATAATAATAATAATAATAATATACGACTTGTAATGAGTGTTACAAACGTTAAGTGGAACTACTAATACGTGAAAAGTTAAAAAACAAGTAAATTACAGGAAATGATGGATATAGGATATGTATCTTTGTTCTGCACATTGTTTATTGAGATTTTTAACTATATTCATAGTCAGATTTTATAGACTTCCTTAATTTAAATTTATCTTTAGCTGCTCAATTCATAGTCAATGCCAATAAAATAATTCATAGAGCATCTAAAGATAAATTTAAGGAAGTCCTAAATATAAAACCTGACTTTAATAGACATTAATCATTTTATTAAAATTTATTAAAATTTTATTTAAAAACTATGTTTTAATTATTTACGAATGTTTTAATTATTTTAATTAATTATTTACGAAATTCTCATCATTAATACATATTTTGACTTTTGCAAAGTTAAATTTTTTTCTTTTTAATAATATCTGTTAATGGTAAATTACTGCAAATTGCTCATTGCAACATTAAAATTATAAAAAA
>Ga0157364_1002116_pt1 | contig 18039 bp, 17 predicted proteins | sample AttsexASBM2_FD_111476 | JGI IMG/M metagenome (GOLD analysis project Ga0157364, IMG submission 111476) | Fungus gardens microbial communities from leaf cutter ant in Ribeirão Preto, State of São Paulo, Brazil - Atta sexdens ASBM2 | ecosystem: Host-associated > Fungi > Mycelium > Unclassified ...
AGCGAGTTTAAAAAACAAAATGAAAAAAAAACAAAAAATAGGTGTATTCGGATTCGTTGAAACGCGCGCGTGAAAAAAGGGCCTCTGAAAATCCAAAGAGAGTGAGAGAGAGAGAGAGAGAGACAGAGAGAGAGAGAGAGAGAGAGAGAGAGAGAGAGAGAGAAAGAGAGAGTTTTAATTATAATAATATAATTGTAATATTATTTAATAATACATTATAAAAGTTTTTTTTTAATTGTTATTTTTAATTGTTATTTTTTTAATTAGATATATAGTTATTACAGTAGTTAGAATAGAATTAAGTCAATGACACATATTGTACAATTTTAATGACTTTGGTGACGCAACTTACCGATTTTTTCAATTATTTTTTTTGCAAAAACAAAGTAAAATGTTCTAAAAATGGTCAACTTTTTAGTATTTGAATTATTTTCAAAGTTCTGAATATAATAAAAAATTATAAAAATTATATCGCGTAAAATTAATTGTAATGTTTTTTATAGATCAATGGTGTCTTAGTCGTTATCTTCGCATTTTTAAATTGCTGTTGCTGCTTTTTAATTACTGTTGATAATGATAAATGTCGATTATGATAAATGAGGATAGTCGATATTTAATTGACAATAATTGTACTCAATTGCTTTCAATTAATAATGATTTAAATGACGCTATTATTTATAATAACATAAAATTTGTAATAACATACTAGAGGAGTACAAATATATTAGAAAAAACATATTAGATAATTAAAAAACGTATTTGATAATAATAGAGATAATGAAATTTTTTTTTGTGAATTGTAGAGAAGTGAAATTACTGGTTATGCATTCGATACAGTACAGTGGCTCCTAAGAGATATATATGAATGATGAATTTGTCGTTTTCGTTTTCTTATACGCAATGATCCTGACGCTGAATTGTACACGCGACTTTACGTACCGCGATAAATCAATGATCCGACGGCCAATAGTCGTGCTGAGCAGGAAAAAGGGATTCATGAGAGATTCGATGGTATTGATATATAATATTCATAAGCAAATTGTCGTGCCACTGACATCGGCGCAGGCGTAACCATCATCGCTTTATTGTGCCATGCCGTTCATATCATATTATTCTGGCACCTACTATCTGAAACGAAGCAAAAGTATTCCTTGTTCATTCGTGCGACCTTAATCAATTTCGCCATGTCAAGGAGAATGTCGTTCATATTGATCCTCGTTTTCTTTTTGCCATTTGTGCTTTGTCAAACGCCAATGAATTTGAGTAAGTATACAAAAAATTTACTCGCAGAAATACAAATGCGATATCTCTTCTTATTTTTCTTTTTCAAATATCGATAATGCAATTATTAATATTATGTTTGATAAAATCGTAATTCTCGATATTAGATAATTTTTGTTTTTACTTACAATATTAATCTAAGTGAGTGCTTAGCTCTGTACAAGGTATATCTATTTCATACGAAATAACAATTTTAAAACAGTATGATCTATAAATATTAATAAAACTGAATAATAGTAATAATCCCGATATGATAATGAGCCTGACATTTTTTTTCCTATTTCTAAGTGGTCGTAATAGAAGAATCCGATTCATCTATTTTGGGTATTTTAAACGACGCGGTTCCAGAGGCAGAACGAAATTTTGCTAATGACATGATTACTGTTGATGTTTCTATTGTCACAGTAAATCGTGAGAATGTAGATGCAAGTTTCAAGACAGGTATGTTATACATCTATGTACATTTAAATTTGAAAATATTATATGTTGTCCGATCTTTCGAAATGCTATTTATGTACATTTATGCATATTATGTAAAGTACTGTTTCTATTATTGCTCTTAGAAAAGCAATAATAGAAACTTTTATAATGAGTCTTTTATAACGAGGCAAGCTGTACAAAGTTAAAAAATGTTCTTCATTTTTGTGACAGTCTGTGCCGTTCTATATAAAGGAATAAGTATCATACTGGATATGACGTGGACTGGTTGGGATAAATTACGAAATATTGCGGATGAAAGAGGAATAATATACAAACGTGGCGATTGCAGTATAAGTCCGTATGTTCAAGCGATTGATGATCTTTTGATTATGAAAAACGCAACGGATGTTGGTTTGATTTTTGAAGATGAAAGAGGTGCGCAAATATTAATAGTTCACTATTATTCACTCTTGATACTATACAATATTTTGCATGTTTTGATTTATTGTACTCTATGCATTATATCCATATATAACTACATTCCATAGTATTTTTATAAATAACGATTCAATAAAAAAATGTTAAAAAAATAATTTTTTTTACAATTTAGGCTTTTTATCACTTCAGAAACAATAGGTTTAATATTTAGTAAATCGGTTTCCAATAGTTTAATCTAAAACTTTTCTGCAATGTGTATACTTAATAACTCTTATACTTATTCATGAAAATCGTATAAATTTTAATTTTTATAATAAACTTGTTTTATACATACATTGATAGTTTTTTCTGAATATCTTAGCTATGAAATGATGGATTTTTTAAATATAACTTTTTTTATAGTTTTTTAATCTTAAATTTCTTAAAGTTATTCCTTCATTACACAATATTTTGATGTTCCCAACAGTTATGTTTAACATAAAAAAATCAGTAATAATCACCCTTTCTCTTCAGATTTGAAAAAAAAAATTGTTGAGAGAAAAAAATTGTTTGTTGTTAAATTATTGTTAAAATGGAAAATGTGGACATAGCATAATTTTTATAATAGTTCGTTAATGTTAATTAATTAGATTGATGCATAATGATTTTAGAGTTAAATCAGAGCCTTTATTATCTTATCGGAAATTCGATAATTAGATTGGTGGTCATCGACGAATTGACAGAAAGAACTGTAACAAAAATACGGGGTATGCGACCATCACCGTCTTATTATGTAATTTATGCTAGCACAGCGAAAATGGAAGAACTATTTAAAACGGTGAGAGATAAATATCATCGATTTTAGCACGTATACTATTTATTTTTAACACTTTAATATATGTTAATTAAACATTTGTATGTACTTTAAATCTTTAAGACTTAAATTTTTTAATGTTTAATCGTAAATAGGTATAAAGTTAAAGCAACATTTCAGGCTATTGGAGGAGGACTCGTTAAAAGAGAAGGTATCTGGAATTTAGTATTTACAGACAATAATTATAACGAATTTCGTTATATTACCGGTGATCTTCAGTTAAATGTTTCATTTACTGTTCTTAATATGAAGACTGACATTTGTTGTCGTTTAATGGGCGACGTGTCTTGCACATGTCCTCCAAATTTTAAGGTCAGTTTTAATAAAATTAATTTTTTATGAAATTTTAATATCTCTATTGTTTTATACAAAAGAATTTATTATCTAGTAAATATGAAAGAAAATTAATATAATTTATTTGGAAATAAAAGAGAACTCTTTTATATATATTTTTTTATTAATAACTTATTAAGATCGAAGTTGTTCCTAATAAGCGTTTATAAAAAATTAATTAAAAAGAATTATGTTATGTTAGATATTCCCGCATTACTTCAAACGTTTGATTGGCTTGATCGTAAGCTTGATGAGTGATGTTCAAAGAGGAGGTGTAAGTGTAGCTGCAAAGACAGGTCAGTGTGATAAACCAGTTAATTCCACTTCAACTTCGAACATCACAATGGAAACATTCAACAAGATTTTAATGACAGTAAGTAATATCGAAGTAATTAAATATCCATTAAGAAAATAAAACACTGACTTATACTATGTTCATATTTATATTAGCAATTAAAGCATTTTCAAGATGAAAATTCAAAGGTAATTAACAAGTTTACTTAAATAAGTTTATTTATTTACGTTCTAGAGATTGGACAGTAACGATACTTTCGAATATTGGTCAGAGAAGGCTATGATCACTTACAAAGCGGAGATCGAGTTACAAATGGTTAGTCATGGTTTTGTAGATGCGCTCGCAACTTGGACGAGACGTACAAAAATTAAAGAAGCCGATGGGAGGAAAATAGAACCAGCCAAGCGATTCTTCCGGATTGGAACGGCACCGGTAAGAACCACATTTCGCTAACGCTTTGTTTCGTTTTATTAAATGAAAAATCAACGTTAAACGAAAATTTATCGAATAAATAATTACAAAAGTGATTATTTTTAATGTATTTTGTAATTTTAAATAACAATTAAGTGCAAGTTGTTAAGTCGTCAATTTTATTTAAGTTAAAATTAATTATCAAATTAATTTAGCAATTAATTAACTCTTCCAATTGTATAAATTAAATTGAAATTTTATTCATGCGAAAAATATTTTTCATATTCATATTAGATCATTTTCATATTCATAGCGTTTTACCTATTTCGCTAATAGTAAGAAACACAACTTGTAAAAGTTGATCTAATGTTGCCTTAATTAATCTGATTAATAGTCAATACCATGGTCTGTAATTAAGAAAGACCCAGTGACGGGTCAAGACATGCGTAATGAGGATGGAAAAGAAATCTGGGAAGGTTACTGTATAGATTTTATTCAAAAATTATCCGAGGAGATGCAATTCGATTACGATCTTGTTATTCCTGAAGATCTAGAGTTTGGCAAAAAATTGTCTAATGGTGAATGGAGCGGTCTGATAGGTGATCTGGCTAAAGGAGTATGTTTAAATATTTTCTCAAAATATTCTGTATATTTTCAAAATGTTTTTCACATTTACCACGATATTTTATTTTATTTTAATATAACTTTTAATCATTCGTTGCAATTAATTGCCTTAATTTTTTTCTTTCTTATTCTGTTTTATTATGCCACACTGTAGCAATATGAAATAATGTAATATTAAAAATTTTATTAATCTCAATCTTTGCAATCAGTTTCTTTTAAGAATTGAAAATTTTAACATTAATTAGTTTTGGAGTGTCCGCAAAAAGTTTTAAAAATTAAAGTAGCTTGATAATATTTTCTGACTGTAGCAAGTAAATTTGTTTAATAATAGGAAACTGATATTGCTGTGGCGTCTTTAACAATGACATCAGAGCGAGAAGAAGTCATTGATTTTGTTGCACCCTATTTCGAACAGTCCGGTATATTAATCGGTATGCAATTTAAATCTCTTTTTTATATTACGTATTATATTTTATATGAATGCTACCAGCAAATAGAATATAAATTTTAATAAACGTTTACATTCTTTTTACAGTAGTTTAACCTCAATTCTTATTCAATTTTTTATATATTTTTTTTTATTTTATTAATCCAATCTGTGAGACAAGTTTTTTTAACTAAATATGCATGTAAATGATAATTTAATATGAAAAAAATAATTTATGTTAATTTTTGTTTTCAAGTAATGAGAAAGCCAATCCGTAAAACATCTCTATTTAAATTCATGACAGTATTGAGACATGAAGTCTGGCTTAGTATAGTAGGAGCGTTAACTTTGACCGGTATTATGATTTGGATATTAGATAAATATTCACCATACAGTGCAAGGAATAATAAACGACTTTATCCCTATCCTTGTCGGTACGTATCTAATAATATATTCATTTTTGCTGCGAGTTCTATTATATTGTAAACTACATACAAGCGATTACTTCGTATGTGTTGAATATATTTCATTGTATGTAGTAGATAGCAATTTAATTTTTTATCAAAAAATTTTATTTGTTTTCTCCTTTTGGTGAATCTAACAGACAAATTTTTCAGAGAATTCACATTGAAAGAGAGCTTTTGGTTCGCACTGACATCTTTTACGCCACAAGGTGGTGGTGAAGCTCCAAAAGCATTATCAAGCAGAACTTTGGTTGCAGCTTATTGGCTATTCGTTGTACTGATGCTTGCGACTTTTACTGCAAATTTAGCTGCTTTCCTTACTGTGGAAAGAATGCAAGTATGTCTCTTTTATTATTTCCCACACCTAATATGTTCAATGAAAATTTTTGTTTTTATTTTTTTTTTTATTTTATTTGGAGAGATTTATTTTATTTGTAGAGTATTATTAAAAATATTAATTCTGTAAGACATATCATTTCTCTCATATACTAATATACGTATTTTATTTCATTACATAGTCACCTGTACAATCATTGGAACAATTGGCTAGGCAATCACGTATAAATTATACCGTTCTAACCAATTCTAGTGCTCATCAATATTTCCAAAACATGAAAAATGCCGAGGAAAAGCTATATACGTATGTAAAATATATACCATTTTTTTAAATGAAATGTTATTAAGGTCATCGGCAATGTTATGCATATTTTATATTATTTGTTTGTAGAGTATGGAAAGAGATTACACTAAATAGCACCAGCGATCAAGTAGAATATCGTGTCTGGGATTATCCAATAAAGGAACAATACGGTCATATTCTACAAGCTATTACTCAAGTGGGACCAGTCAAGTCTACCGAAGATGGTTTTAGAAAGGTACAAGAAAAAAGTAGAAGAAGAGAAAAAATGTTGAGAAATTGTGGAACGCAATAGTAAATGTTTAGTTGAAATATATAATATTTTTCAGGTGATAGAAAGCGAAGAGGCCGAATTTGCGTTTATTCATGATTCGTCGGAGATAAAATATGAAGTAACGAAGAACTGCAATTTAACGGAAGTAGGCGAAGTATTTGCCGAGCAACCGTATGCTATTGCCGTACAGCAAGGCAGTCATTTACAAGAAGAAATAAGCAGAAAGTTTGATTTATTTCTTTTCTCTTTTCTATTATGCTTAATTCAATCGATTCCCAATTAAGATACTATCGATTATTATTAGAATTATAGCAAAGTATTGTATGTGTGTTTGAATGTGTGACATTTTTTTAATTCGTAAGTTTTTATGCAATTATAAATATCTTGAAACAATAAATGTATAGCGCATTAAGCATTTAAATAGCAAAAAGTTTTTAGTAATTATATTGGAATGAAATGGATTAAGTAGCAAAGATTGTCATTTTATGATCGTCACTTATACGACAAATATGTAATATCAATAATATTATTTTTAGAATACTGGATTTACAAAAAGACAGATATTTTGAGACATTAGCAGCCAAGTATTGGAATCAGACATTAAAATCTCAATGTCCAAATTCCGATGATAATGAGGGAATTACGTTGGAGAGTTTAGGTTTGTTATTATTTCTTATACATCACTAAATTTAGATGTTATGTAAATATACCTAATATATATAGAAAAAAATTATATATATATATATATATATATATACACATACATATATATGTATATAAATATAATTATATAACAATGTTTCAATTTGCTATTGAAGTATTAATGTATTTAGATATTTATTTTTTTTTAATTGATTCAAATTTTATATTTAATTAATATTTCTATAGGAGGTGTATTTATTGCAACTTTGTTTGGATTGGCACTGGCGATGATTACTTTAGCCGGTGAAGTTCTTTACTATCGTAAACGCAACAACTCTCAGAAAGGAAAACAGAATAATAAAAAGACAATTAAAGATATTGAGAATGATAAAATCATCATGCAAAAAATTGCATCAAAGCTTCGAATGAAGCCCGCGCCTACTGATGCAGTTTTCGGCAAACAACTTAATCACACGCCGCGTGTTTCACACATCTCTGTCTATCCACGAAATTTCCCTTTTAAGGAGTAAACCATTTTCAACGATGATCTATATATTACGAACTCGCAAATCATTTCTGGTTAATCCCTATGTGTTTTTCAGAGTTTTCTCCTTTTCACAATCACTTTTAATACTTAGAGTTTATCACAAAGGTCAATATACGTAGAGTTTAAGGCGCATTATGGTGTATTTGTCAAAAGATAATTATTTTTAGACAATATTGTTTTATTATAAGATTATTCTTAATTAATAAAGTATCATGCAGAAATTAGAATTAAATGATTGATTATATTTGTATGACATAAAATTCTTAAAATTATATTTATACAAATTTTTGGGAGACTGTTCCATGCTGACAAATAAATACCTTAATATTAATTAACTGTTATTGATTAGGTATTATTAAATTAATTCACGTTAAGTAATAAATAATATACGCACATTTACTAAAAAAAGATGTACAATGTTTTTAAAATGTTTATATTACTATTACAAAAATAAATGAATACGCAATGTGTTATATTTATTTTTTCTTTTTCAGACTGTTAATTAAGGATAGTGACAAAATTAATTTTAATTTTAATTCTCTGATATCTTATTTTTATTTTTATTATTTTACATACAAAATATTAAAATTAAAATATTTTACAAAAAATTTCATATTTTATCAAAATAAAATATAAAATATCTTCTAAAGTTGTCACTCTTTAAATAATATTTTACTTTAAAAAATAAATTACTTTAATATTTTCATAGAGCGAATAACGAAAGAAATTGATTCGAACATAAAGAAAACATATAATTTTATTTAAGATAAGGATATTTATTCCTTCTCTCTTTTTATCGAAGAAAATCTGCGGTAATCTTTATATCACATAAAACGATCCAGCAAATATTAAAATAGCAAATAAAATTTTATTATCTTCAATAGATTTGTTACGAAGAAGAAAAATATAACTAATATAATATCTTAGGTGTGGAATACATTATATATATTTTTTTTACAAACGATTGCATTGGAACGGAAATATTTACAATAATACGCGCGGTCATTGATCTTCGAATTCACTTTCACATTGTATATAGTTTTGCTTCCTGAGCGTAAATAGAGCAAAAACGATGATATTCATTTAATTTGAAACATTTTTATTATTTTAATATTATTTTTACATTATTTTAGTATTCTGTTTAAAATTTCGAAAAAAAATGCTATTTAAGTCTAATATATAAATCTAATATATTTGTAGTACATTTATAATATGATATTACTGATAAATAATAAATTTGTAATTTTGTTCTTAAGCGAATAATTATTAAATCAATTATAATCACTTCATTCATATTGATAAATTTATGCAGAGCTATAATTTTCTTGTGTTATTAAACATTCTAAATTATCAAAATGTATACTAATACAATATATAAATATCTTAAAGTAACGGCTATGCTTATGAATTTATTATCAGTAAAAGTTATATATTGTTCTGTCTTTCTTTTTCCATTGATGTAATTGTGCATGTCCTACAATCTCATTATTTTCACTAGTTTTCGTCGTAAACGCTCACTCCGAGTTACGTAAATAAAAGCAAAAGTAGTTTAGGTAATCGGTCGATTGTTTCGATCACTTCGATTGGAGCGCGTCACGGTTCGTGAATTTTTCTAACAAAAGAATAAAGGCTTATGCTAGGTAGGGAATATCTGTTATTTACTACGAGTCAATATAAAGGCATTTTACACGAAGATACGATCACTTGATGAGAAAGTGATGTAGATTGTGGTTATCCTATTGGAATTGAAAATACAAATCTATTCGGGTATTAAATGATTGATGGTCTTCGAAAATGACTTGCTGCAAGGTCAGTGAAAGAGAAACGTTTAGATAGAACATTAATTCAATACTGCATTTAATTAATTGTATTAATATTAATATTTCTTTGCTTGTAATACGTATAATATTGTATACTCATTCTATTTTGAAACAATTGATTTTGGATCTTCGTAAACATTTTTTTCTTTAAAAAAATCTTTATCTAAACTTTATATAAAATACAATTAAAAATTAAACTGTAAAAATTTTTAAATTATTTTCTATTTCTTGTTTCAAGTAAATTTTGATTTCTATATGATCTCAAAGCTCTAAAGCCTCAATGCTATAAAGAATATCAAAAGCTGTAATTTATTTAAAATAAAGGTAAAATACAAGGATTATTTTTTTGAAGGATATTCTACATTATAATATCTAATAGGCATATATTATTGTTATATTAAACAAAATTAATATTGCTATTGTGTATTTGAATAAATAAATAAATATTTTCTTATACATTTGCAGATATATTTAACGCTATCAGCTCTAATTACTTGTTATGTAAGTGCAAATTATGAACGTTTGAAAAATTGGGGTCCATCAGAGAGCACATCGCATTCTTGGAATAACCAATATGACTTTTATGAGAGTGCTCCTTCCGAGATTTTGCCTGGTTACAGTTTTTATGAATTGAACAAAGATCGATCTATAGATCGTTTTGGAAGCCCATCTGAATCTTTTCCCGTTACTATGAAGAAAGAACCTATTGAAGAAAAATACTTGAAAAAAATTCCATTTTATGTGTTCTCTAATAAAGATTCTACAAAGTACAAGGAATTGACTCCTGACTTAGGAGTAGCGCACTGTCAAGAAATTAAGGTGAAATCAATTGGAAAGGATGGTGAACCAAGGAAAGGCGTTACAACTTGTTACAATTGCAAGGATCCAAAAACTAAATCCACGTATGAACGTTGTTTATATAGCAGTCATCCAGAAGAGAGTGTATCCGCTAATATGAAGGTTGAAAATTATTTACCCGCACCTACTAAATTCAGATATCGAAGGTAGCGATATTAAAGTATTCTTCGAATAAAAATATCACAAATAGAAATATCACACTCGCCAATTTATTGAAAGTTTGTTAAAACTTAATATTTGTACTTTAAAGAAAGGCAATTTTAATCATTTTAATATTCATGTTTATACGATCGTATACGTTTTTTTATCCATTGTTCGAATTATAGATATATTTTTCAAAAAAGGAAAAAGTGAGACGTACTTCAATTGAACGCGAAAAAATAACGTTTCTTTTTAATTCAAAAGATTTAAAAATGATACAGCTAGATAACTTTGAATTATTTAAAGAATATTTAAGGAAATATTTTACCATAAATAGATTTAAAAAGAAGAAAATAATTTTAAACAAAAAATATTAAAAAGAAATTTATTATAATCTTTCTATTTTAATTTATTTTTTCTAAAAAGAAAAATAATATCACAAAGTTGCACCAATTAAAATAAAATTTGTGCAGATTATATAATTTTCTCACTACATGCTACGATGTCATTATTATTATTTATTATCGCAGATCCAATTACGAAGAAAACAATGGTTACGGAAAATTACGAAATCCTTACCGATTTACTGATGAGTATTTTACTGATGCTACTCATGACGTACCAGCTGCATATGAAAACAAGGGAGAAAAATGCGATAAAATCGTAAAAGATTCTATGGTGTGTATGGTGTGCAAAGACGCTAAGACCAATGGCAAATATGAGCAGTGCTCGTATGTAAAGCAGCCACATGAGAAAGCATACTCTTACGTCAAATCCAGCACATTTGGAAAACCTGAAAAAAGTGAGGAAAATGACAACAATGAACAACGTCCCGAGTTAACTTCTCATTCCGAAGTCTCTAATTTTGAAGCGTCTGATCACCAAAAAGATCATAGTCCAAGCACTGAATCTCGTGAATATTCTTATCCTAGCGAGGATTATTCCGAGAAGGCTTCGACAGTGAATGAACAGGATGAAGTGAAGGATGCTCCTTCATCAGATTGTAAACAGATACAAAAGGATTCTAAATCCTGTACAGTGTGCAAGGATTCTAAGACAGGCGGTACTTATGAGAAATGCACTTATAATTATCAACCCAGCGATAAATTATATAAATACAGCAGATCAAAAACCTTTGGATATCCGGATAAGACTTTAGATTCGACTCAGGACAGTCGGGACTCAAACAAGGGTCAAGCATCGGAAAAATCAAAGACTTTTGATTATCCGCAAAGTACCAATTCTGCGCCTGATTATATAGGTAAGAGTTCAAGCTGATTGAGTAGCCTATTCTTCACGAATGATTAAATATGATTGATTCTTATATATAGTTATAAAGTCAATCAATCACATTTTACTGCTCGGCTAACTTTAAATGCAGTCATTTATTTTTTAATAATTATCCTATATAATTATTTTAATACTAAGTTATTTTAATTTAGTTATTCTAATTTCCAATTTTTTAATATTTTCTAGTATTAAATTGAGAATTAAAATTCTAGTAAGAAAAAGTTATTATTAAATGCTTTATATAAATACAGTTATGATATGCAATGTACTGGAACTTTTTTATCCTAAAATTATGTTCTTTGAATATATATTTTGATTAAATTCTGTTATTGTGTAATTTTGGAAAGTATATTAAAGATGCTTCTATATTCTTTAAAAAAATCGAGTTTTGCAGTACATTCGTATGCATAATATAACAAATGAAGTGTACAGCACAAGAGTTATTTGAGTTATAAATCACAGAAATTTTTACTAATAGCTTTTTAGAGAATGTATTGGCTATATTTTAATTATATTTACACTGATTTTTTTAGATAAATCAGAACACTCTACTTATCCACGGAAATCCAACAGAGAAGTAGAAGTCTCGAATGATTCTGACGGTACATCTCACAATTCACCCGAGTATAGCAGCGATTACTCTAGTTCCGAAGCGAGTGATTACCAATTTCCTTCATATAATAGCAATTCTGAATCTTATGATGGCCAAAAGACATCTTCCTCAAAACCTGTTTCGGAGACTTACTCTGAAAATATCAGCGAGGATAATTGTAAAACTTTACAGAAGGACTCAATGACGTGCAAGGTTTGCAAGGATCCGCAAACAGGCAATGATTTTGAACAATGTTCATACTCGTATCAACCCAAAGATAAGCTCTTTTCTTACAGTAAATCCAGCTCGTTTGGCAATCCACAGAAATCCGAGCAAACACCGCACGAAGACGAGCACTCATCAGACAGTTCTGAAGTTACGAAGAAATCTTATGACAAATACGTTCCGGGACTAACTTACGAAGCTTCATCGACGGATGAAGCAACATCAAAGGATGATGCGGAAGGAAAGAAAGTAGATGCTGGATATTTGGACACTGTGAAAAAGAAGGCCGAAATCGAGGAGTTTATGCAGAAGTTTCAGAAAGAGGACCGATCGAATTGTAAAAAGATTATGCGCGATAAAATGACCTGCTACCAGTGTATCGACGACAAGGGTTTTCAAAAAGAGGAATGCGCTTTTGTCACCGGGCAGGAGCCTGACAAGGATCAGCTTGTATTTCACGAAACGAAAGAATTTCAAGTTGATTCCGTGCCCCGAGTCCGCGCTCCGAGTGACTTCAAACCATCAAGCTCGACGAAAACGAAAACGGTAGAGTCTTTAGAACCCAGTACGTCCGCTAGCAAAAATTCATATGTTAGACTGGAGAAGCCGGACAATGATTATCCCGATGAGGCGTCGTATACCGCAGAAGAAACGAAGGAAGCTGAACCGTACGATTATACATCGGAAACAAAAGCCAAATACGACAAGGTCCTTAGATTAACTCTACCAGCATACATGTTTACCACTTCAGAACATGAAGCAGCGTTTGATGAGATTGTAGCTTCTGACCATGATCAGCGCTAAATTGTATCGAGGTGTTTGTTTCCTGGTGAAAATAGTTCTCATATTTCATATTTTTAAATAAATTTAATATTATAAATTTAGAAGATTTCTGAAAAATACCTTAAACTTTTTTATTATAGATATTCTTCGGAAATTTCATTGAATGAAAAAAATTTTAAATATTTCAAAATGTATAAAGAATTCTAGAAAAAAATGTAGACCTTTTTAACATTTTTGTTAAAAAATATTCCAATTTGTACAAAAGAATATAAAAAATTTTCTAAAACGTTATAAAATTATATAATCTGAAAAATTCTTTTAGAAATTTATATGTGGACATTCTAAAAAATTTAATGAAATTTTTAGAAAAAATTTTCACCAGGATTGGCACCATTATCCTTCCTTTTATCATTACATATTCGGTTATTTTTTATCTTTAAGTTAGAAATTTCTCAAGATACTGTGCTTAAACATTTCCATTGTACTTGAGAATATTAGCCTTATAATAATTATACTTTCATTGTTATTTAGTTTATAATATTTAGGTTTATTTGAGTATACATAACTTCATATTTTTAATTAAATGAATTTTTGTTGATGCAATGTAATCATTCAGTCTATCATATTATAACTTGCTACAACATTGCATCACATAAGGTGTCATGAATTTAAATATCGCAATAATTTTTATAGAACATATAGTAGAATCGGTTGTAAAATTAGTAGTAAGAACAGACTTGATGATGTTAGCGAAATATTTAAAATTTAATATTTTTGTGTTTGTAATTTTCAATTTTTCATATGAATTTCTCTATTTCATATTTCCATTTCTTATTTACATGAAAACATTTAAAATTTAGAATTATTTTATATAATCTAGAAACTGTTTTTCATGGCTTCTGATATTTTGTATTCGGAATAAAAAAAAATATCTACGAAATCTGTATCTAAAAATCTTGTATCTAAAAAGAAGCTATAAAATAATACAGTAAAAATTTATCAGTATGTCGTGAAAAGAGAATTTGAATCAGAATTAATTTAATTCCAAATTGGAATTATATATCTTTTTTAAGGACAGTTATACTGATGTCTACATACGTATTTTTAATATACGTATTTTTAATATACATATATAAAATACAATGATCTTCATGTGAATCAATGCCAAGCAGATTGAGACTTTTTGGTATACCTGATGAATAATAGGAAATACGTTGTATATATCAGGATCTTAAAATAGAATCGAGCTATTTTGGCGAGCAGCGGCGGACGGCGAGCGGCGAAAGACGGTCGGCGCGCGGTGACCAGACCAGCGCGAGAGCAACGCAATGCGGCGATCAAATCGGTAAAGATGTAAGACCGTGGAGTCACATCGTCAGCTCTGCGTGCCAGTCTGTAAAGTCACGACGAGGTCTGAGCACCAAGCGATTCGAAACGACGACGGTCTGTAGTAGCTGCGGGCGCGCGCTAGTGTCGGCATCGGAGCTGCTCGTATCCCTTTTAATATCCGCCTTCTCCTCCAACTTTTAGAATCCCAAAAGTAGTATAGAGAACCGGTTTCTCTCTCTTTTTCTCCCCTCTCTCTCTCTCTCTCTCTCTCTCTCTCTCTTTTTCTTTCTCTCTTTCTTGGCTAGTGAGTAGCGGCATAAGCCAGCGTGCGGAATCAACATCAGTGAATTACGAAATTATCTTGGATATGAACTCTTCGACATTTGTCGGGTAAGATCATCGTTTCTTCTAAATTACAATCCATTGTTGAAATACGCGTGACTCTGCCTCTTCGGATCACTCTAAAATAAAAAATGTAATCGTAGTGCATTTATTTATTGCGATAAGAACATATATTAAAAAAGAAAGAAAGATCGGATAAGCATGACTTAAAACTGCCGGTAATCTTACAGTCAATATTAAGTTCAAGCGTTATAATCTAATATCGAGTTGAATTATTTTCGATTTAACTAATATGTAGGATTACAAATTTTAAAATATATAATTTTAAAATATGTTAGAACATTGTCAGACATATTAAAAGATAAAAATTATTTTATGTAATGTTTATGTTTTATCGACATATACACACAAAACTTGAAAGAGAGACAGATCTCGCGGAAGAATAAAGGATCAGAGATGGAACTCGTTTTTCGATTGTCGTGCAATGGGTCGAACGTCGCAAGGCCAAATCGGCCTTGTCGTTGGGTGTCCCAAGGAGAACACATATTTCGTTGTCAAGAGACGAGTGATGTCGTTCGATAAAAAGATTTGACTTGGAGCGTAGCTTTTCGCAAGTCGGCGCATTTTTACGTTCAATTGGGCGCAATGCCTCGTTTGGTAAACATTTTAGTAAAATGAATATCTTTTTTGAATAAAAATAAAATCGTCGTCGGATTGTTGGTTATAGGTACTTATGATAATATTCTTTTATGTTACTAACAGTAGAATTTTAATTTTTTTTCATAGTTAATATATACGTTTTTCAGATCCAAGGTTTCTCGATTCTTGATTGAATTTGATAAGTATCTTCATTCAATACGATCGATTGTGAGGTGATCGCACATTTATCGTGTATTTGCCGCGAGAAGAAATCCTAAAAATAAAATGATTCGAAATATTTAATGTGCGAAACTCCACTGCGCAAGTCCGTCCGCGCTAAAATTACTCTCGCTCGTGTATCTACTTAAATACATTTCTACTTGCTGCGGTTTATTGGCTGGGTTCCGAGCGTTACGGCGTGGCCGCCATCAGCATGACCGATTTGATTCGCCATGACCGAACTTTTCTGAGAAATTTACACTTTAAGAAAATAATACTTTTCATAATTTGTGATAACATGATATAGAAGAGAATAAGAAAAATATTTTTGGCTAAATTAACTTTTTTTAGGAGATTTTTACAAACGATAAACATTTTTTTTTAATTTTGGGAAATTTTTTAAATTTCCCAAATTTATTAGTGCAGAAAATTATTAAAATATTAATGAATTTCATGATGGCTAAAATAAAAAATTAAAAATAAACATTTATTTATAATAATTGTATTAGTCACCGGTACTGATAATAACAAGATCGATATAGTATATCGTGAATAGTTTATTTATGTCAAAATAACGTAGAAGAAGTTGGCAAATTTTCCACAAGAAGCACTATCTTTTTCAACGAAGTGTTCATGAATCTGCTGAAAGTGAGAGTCACGTGCTGTACTGGTTGTGCCAAGATAAAAACGCCTGCGCTCCGACACAGTATTAGACTTGACTCCAAAATCCTATTATTAAAATTTTCAGCTTCTTCTATTCATTGCTAAAGAAGAGTTTTGTTTAATTCTTGAATGAATTATTTACATATACAATAACTAATGAAATTAATACATTCTACATACTATTTGTTTTTGTTACACTTTCAACAACAATTTCATGTTAGATTTTTTATTGAACATTTTATTGACAAATTTACAAAGACTACTGTTACATATATTTTATTATAAAAAATATTTTTTTTCAATTATTATCTCTTATTCAATTATTATCATATTCTTTTTCTTTACAAGATTTTATTACATTGATTTTATTAACATGATTCACATAGAAATCGCATTGAGTTCATAGTTTAAAAATAAATCAACGAAATGTATAATTTTGAACTTAAGCAAAAGCAAGTATAAATCTAATTATAAGTCTAAGGAAACTAAATTTTCATATTTAATTCGCTATCTTTTTCTCACTTTGTGTATAAGAATCTTAGAAATTATTTGTAATTGTTTTTCTTAATTCTTTGATAATAATTAGAATTGTCAATATTGTGTAACGACCTACATTTACACAACTGCGAAATATCTTCCAATTGCACTGTGATTCCAGTGGTGTTGTTTAATCCTTTTAAGGAAATATCTGACCATGTTCTCCTAAAAGACATTTTAATCAACTATCAGATTGTACATAGTTTTGATCGATAGAAGAAATATGAGCGACTAATTAAGTATTTTTTGTATTCCCAATTTAATTATCACGATAATTTTACGTATGTATGAATGCTCTAAGAACAATATGGATTAATGATTTCTTAAAATAGATAGATAGAAATTGTATTTATGAGATTGTATTCAAGTTTAATTATTTTCTTAATTGCAATTATTACAATTTATATATTTACAATTTATATATAAATAAATATATACATTAATAAATCATCATACATCATTAAATTATAAATTAAATTTAAACATATGTATGAAATGTAAATGTACGTGCGCAAAGTATGAATACACACAAGATGAGTCATCTTTAAAGTAGTTGCATTCCAGTGATAAGATAGCAATGTCTCATGCAAACGAAGAAGACTAGATTAATTATTCCTTTCAAATGTGTATATTTTTGAGAAAACAACATATCACGAAAAAATGATTCTTATTTTATGAATATGTCATAATGTTGCATTGCGTAAGGAGCAGGTTTTAATTTGAATAAACTGATTAATGTGTTCAAATTATAACAAAATTACAGTTTGCGTTAGAAAAATATATTTTTAATTAAAAGGAAAAATGTATTAAAATTACAATAATTAAATATATTTTAATTTAAAACAATTAAAAGTACAGGTGTGTGTGTGTGTGTGTGTGTGTGTGTGTGTGTGTGTGTGTGTGTGTGTGTGTGTGTGTGTGTGTGTGTGTGTGTGTGTGTGTGTGTGGGTGTGGG
>Ga0157364_1002117_pt1 | contig 18039 bp, 14 predicted proteins | sample AttsexASBM2_FD_111476 | JGI IMG/M metagenome (GOLD analysis project Ga0157364, IMG submission 111476) | Fungus gardens microbial communities from leaf cutter ant in Ribeirão Preto, State of São Paulo, Brazil - Atta sexdens ASBM2 | ecosystem: Host-associated > Fungi > Mycelium > Unclassified ...
GCACCCCATGTGGTCGAGCAACTTTTAGGGCATACCCTGCCGGGCGTAATGGCGATTTATAATCGCAGCCAATATTTACCCGAGAAGCTGGTGGCATTGAATTTGTGGTGCGAGAAGCTGACGCTAATGGCTGAGCCACAGGACAATGTGGTGGTGTTAAGGTAACGATATAGGCTATCTATTAAATTGATGGTATTGATTGTAAACACCGGCAGTATGTATAGCTAAGTCAATGAATACTGTTTTGTTCGATTATGATTATTTGGAGGCTACAATGAGCCGAAACCCCTCCCCAAGCCATCTAAGCGCCCTCGACTTGTTCAGCGTTTTTTGGCAGAAGATTTATTAATGCCACACGTTCTATTTTCGTAGCAATAATCAGAAAGCAGGGGCGTTATGTCGGTGCTTTTCTAACTTTAGATCTTGTAAAACATCAAACTTATTTATGGATGGAGAATAATGGCTATTTGAACCATAGTTGGGTAATGACTCCAACTTATTGGTAGTGCTTTAAGGTCAGGTAATACCCGATAACCTTATCATGCAACGCTACTGACTTTGAAAATGATAATGTTTTACGTCCCAACCGAGCAATATGCTGTCTTAAGTTAAGGTTATGACGTTCAATACGCTGAGTAAAACGTTCACTATTAGTGTGTATTTCTCTCTTCAGTCTTTTCGCGTATGTCGGCCAACCATCTGTCATCCAGACGACAATATCGAACTCAGAGAGTAACGCTAACAGACGTTCCAGCGTCTCCAGATTTCTTTCCCCGAATATATGAGCAATGACCGGGCAAACCCCCCATTTTTAACGGAGACGATAAGTAGAATCAGTTAACACGTTGAATATGCTGCATTGGTGTGAAGCCATTCAGTGCCAAATTCGGACGCTCGTGATTATAAAACCATTGCCAGCGTGTGGCATAGTCCTGCAACTCGTCCAGTGATGTAAACAGGTGCTGTCCCAGCCAGTCATAACGTACTGTTCGGTTATATCGCTCAATATAAGCATTCTGCTGAGGTTTTCCGGGTTGAATAAAACGCAGGGTGATATTCTGCTGAGCAGCCCATGACATCAGTATCTTGCCGGTATATTCTGGCCCATTATCACATCGTATTGCTACTGGTTTACCTTTCCACTCAATGAGTTGTTCGAGAGTCCTCACCACACGATTTGCGGGAAGAGAAAAATCAAACTCAATGGCCAGCGCTTCACGATTAAAGTCATCGATAACATTCAGCAATCGGACGGAACGACCATCCGACAGTTGATCGTGCATGAAGTCCATCGACCAGCATTTATTGCGGCTTTCAGGCACCGCCAGCGGCTCGGGCTTATCCCGTCTCAGTCGTTTTTTCGGTTTAATTCGCATGTTCAGTGACAACTCGCAATAAATTCGGTATACCCTTTTGTGATTGAACTTAAAGCCTTTTACGTTACGCAGGTATAAAAAACACAGACCAAAACCCCAGTTGTGCTGACTGTCGGTGATACGGAGCAGCCAGTCAGCAATAACGGTGTTTTCTTCATTCAGTTGAGGCTGATAACGATAGCAACTTTCGCTGACAGCAAACAACTGGCAGGCAAAACGTATGCTGACGCATCGGTTTCTGACCGCGTCCTGTGCCATCTGCTTTCGCTGCGATGGCTTCACCACTTTTTTGCCATAGCCTCCTGAATAATTTCAGATTTGAGCCGTTCTTCGGCATACATTTTTTTCAGGCGGCGGTTTTCATCTTCCAGCTCTTTTAGGCGGGCCATCATGGATGCATCCATTCCGCGAAAGCGTGAACGCCACTTGTAGAAACTAGCATTGCTCATACCATGCTCGCGGCACAGTTCAGCAACTGGAGTTCCGGCCTCAGCCTGCTTGAGGGTGGCCATAATCTGGCTGTCGGTAAAGCATGATTTTTTCATAGAGATCTCTCCTGTTCAGATTACGAGAAAATTCTACTTATGAACACACCGGTTTTTCGGGGGGATTACCTACCGACTTTGAGAATGACAGGGATTTCCTTCCCAGCCTTGCACAGAGCATGTCAAGAAAGGGAAACTGCCACGACAATGCAGTAATGGAAAGCTTCTTCGGTACACTGAAGGCGGAATGCTTTTATCTGATGGAACATAAGAATATCAGCGAATTGCGCATGGCTATCGATGAGTACATATACGATTACAGCCATGAAAGACTAAAACAAAAACTAAAAGGCCTGAGTCCGGTAGAATACCGAACTCAGGCCTTGATAGCCGCTTAATATAAACCGTCCAACATATGGGGGTCAGTTCAAGTTACAAGGCAGATTTAAAATAGAAAAAGCTAACCGGTTAGTCTCATAAATTTATCCCATAATTGCTCTTTACTCTCTGCAAATTCAGGAAGAAGAGGAATGCAGTCAGCAGGACATACTTGCTGACATTGAGGTTCATCATAATGACCGACACACTCGGTGCATAAGTTTGGATCAATGATGTAATACTCGTCTCCAGCAGAAATTGCATTATTCGGGCAAGCTGGACGACAAATATCACAGTAGATACAATCTTCTGTAATGCTTAAAGACATACGCTCTCCAAAAATAGTTATGATCAGGATTGCCAAGGCGGATTAAAGGGAAGTTTAACGTTTTCAGGCACGGCGGTTCGAGCGACATTAAGCTCTTGCCCCAGTAATGAAAAGTAGCTATCTAACGCAGTTAGCTCAACAACACCAGAGTCCCCAAACTGCTGTTTAACTGCATCGTAAGTGGAATCCTGAACCATGTGCGTCATGTGAAGCTCAGTCACAAACTGATAAACGACTGCTTGGTCTCTAGTCATGTTTTCAGGTTTGATTTTTTTGGCTAAGGCATCCGCTATCTCTCGGGTTACTCCAGATCGCAACGCAATTGGTTCATGGATATACCATTCATAGGGAGACTCCACCTCACGCCCTGCAATTAAAATTGCAAATTCTCTTATGGATTTAGGTAACTGCGAGGTAAACCGGACATGTTCACCTAGCATTTGAACTCTTGTCAACAACTCAGGACTTCTTAATAAAACGGAAAATGGACCAAAAATACAACCCCGAGGCCCTTGACTAATTTTTTCAATTGCTTTTATTTGTTCTTCGCTGGCATTATTAACATCAATATCTGGCATCCTATCAAGTTTAAGGTCAGATTCGGAAAATTTAACTTTATCACATTGCTTCGGCCATTTTAAAGGGTCGGAAACTTTTCCATCTTGTGCAGCGCACACTGCAAAAGAGAAGGAAAAAATAGAAAACGCAATTAACTTCTTATAAATATTTTTCACTTAATAATCCTCAGTATTAATTAATATTTTCAACCTTAATGCTTTCAATATAAAAATTAATTTTCGGAACGCTTCCATACACATCTTTAATCATTTTTTTATAGTCTTCGCCTAGCCATTTCTTCGCATCCTCAATATTTCTCCATCTATAAATACCTCCCGCCTCAGCGTTTTCAGATGAAAAGAAATATTGTTTCGATACCAAATCCGGACAGGTCTCCCAATTTTTTATGTTCACATTAAATAACTCTTCTATTTCCAGTCTTGATAGGCCGGGATTAATTTTAAATATACTCAAACCAATTATCATGGGCTATCCTTCTCTAAAAGATTCAATTTGGTTACAAATATTATAAATATAACTGATATTCTTATAACTTTCTAAGCTAACACCTTGCTTCCGTGCTGATTCACACTGGGCATATAAACAGATATCCGCCAACATTGGGTTATCCCCGCAGCAAAAATTATGTTGCTTAAGGCGTAGGGATAACATTTCATCAGCCACTCTCAGGGATTCCATTAGCCATTGTTGCTTCCATTCTTTGATGTCTTTATCTGTTAAACTAAACTTAGTTAGTATATCTATAACGCGGCGTGTTATTAGTGGATGGTAATCTGCGACGAATAGAGTAGAAAAACTTCTGCACCACGCTCTTCCTGTAATTGAACTTGGCAGTAAATCAACCGCTGGGTAAATTTCATTGAGATACTCAATAATAGATAATGATTGCGTCAATGTCTCAAAACCATGACGCAGCAGTGGTAGTTTGTTCTGGATATTGAGTTTACTAAATGAGGAGGAATGATGCTCTCCCTTATTCAAATCAATCTCTATATAATCATAAGATATATTTTTAATCCGTAATGCTATACGAACCCTATTAGTTGCTGATGATGTTTTACATCCATAAAGAGTAAGCTTAGATTCAGTCATAGCTCATTTCCTGATGATTTAATAGAACCACGTTTGATTACACCTCCGAGCCATCTGACAAATCCAGGAGCTTGGAATAAGATCATGATACCAAACGCAACCTGATAAGCTATTTGCGGATAATGCCCGGCACTATCTACAGGCCAGAATCCAATAATTACCCCAAAAAGCGTTTGGGTTAAAAATGCACCAAATAAAATCAGAAGATTAAGACAAGTAGCAGCCCGCCCTGTCATTGCCGGAGTAACATTTTGAGCAACGATAGTATATTCTAAGCCTGCGATAGTCCCTATAAGGGTAAATCCAACTGACAATGCTGGAAGCAAAGGTACAATATTAAATGCACAAAGTACCTGAACCATCAGAAAAAGAGCAATTCCTATGCCACCAACTTCTAGAGGTTTAACATTAAACTTGCCAGCCCATTCGGTAATAGCCCCAACGGAAAGCGAACCGACCACTACAGCTCCCATACCAATAAAAAGATAGATAGAGGTAAGTCTGTTGTCATAATGCCCCACATCCTGCAGCCATTTTCCCATCCATAAACCTTGCAGACCGAAAGCTACAGTGTGAGGTACTAATAGCAAGCTAATGACTTTACGAAATGCATGGTTTTTATAAACCTCGAGCAATGAGGATAAGCTTGGCCATTTAACCATCTTGTGCTTAAGCGGATCACTAGGCACCCAAATAGCAATAGCGACCATAACCAACACAGTAACACCAGCCATGACAAAAAAAAGTGTACGCCAGGAAACAAATCCAACCAACCACGCTACTGGCAGGGTAGAGAGCATTGCACCCAGCCCCCCGGCAGCTAGCAAATATCCATGTATAGAAGGTAATTTACGGTCTGGCACCCAAAACGATAGTACTTTGATGGATCCCATAAAACAGGCAGCTAAGCCGAGGCCGATAAGTATTCTGCCTAACAAAAGTGTGGTGAAATTTTGCCCTATACCAAATAATATCGCGCCTATGACTGCAATTCCTAATAGGAAAAGTTGTACGCGCTTTGGTCCATAGCGATCGAGTGCAAGTCCTACCGGTAGTTGGGCTAGCGAAAATGAGAAAAAATAAGCACTGGATAAAATTCCCAATTGACCTGCTGAAAGAGCCATGGCAGATATTAAAAATGGAGATAAAACAGCATTTATATTTCTGAAAATAAATGATGTACAGTGACCAAATGCGAAAGGTAAAAAAACACGTAACATTACCTTGGTGAAACTTAATGATTTTTCCGTTGATAATTCTGCCATGAGGGCACCTTTACAAAGTGAGCATGTTAGCTTGTATGAGTAGAATAAGTCTCTATTCCATCTTTCCTTAATAAGGACCCCTGACTTGCCATGCCAGGTAAATTTTGGATTACATACAAAACCAAATCCTGTTGTCCATTATTAATAAATTGATGTTCAACCCATGCTGGCACATAAATGATATCTCCAGAATTAATGATTGATGAATCATTTTCATTAAGCATAATTTCTCCACTACCAGAGATACCTATATATAAGTGCCAAAATGAATGTGAATGTGGCGTAGTACTGTCACCAGGCTTAATAACCTGGACGGTAACCGATATATCATGAAGAGTTTCACCTTGATTTTTTCGATTTGGATTTACTAGAAAAAAAGCACCACGCGATGTAAAACTTTCAGTTAAAGTAGATTGACGGATACTTTCGCCACTCCAGATAACGCTACTTTCCTTTTGTTTTTTGTTATCTTCCAAATAACTACTAAAATCACGCAAAGCACCGTGTTGAAAACAATCACCGTTAGTCCAATTGTCAGTCATAATGATTTCTCTACCAAATCTAAAATATTATTTTTTTGATTAATGATTTTATTTAAGCAATCCTTTACGCATAAATCAGCTTCTTCAAACTGTCGTGATTGCATATGTGGCCGAGGTAATGCGTGCGTGTAATAGTGAGAACCTTCAATTGGAAAACCTATAGCCCACATGTTTTTGTGTGCATCACCATATGAATTTATTGGGTGCAGCCCCTTATCTATTGCCAGTCCACCAGGATGATAATCATCATTGTAATAGGGTGTTATCATCCCACTTTTAATAAGATTATTAGATAAATCACTCGAATCATTCAGTGGCGAATAACCGTCAAGCCTAGCAGTTATGACGACATCCATATGCTTCTTATAGCTTTCTTCTTTAAAAGCACAACAAACCAAATAACGAGAGCTTTCTTTATCGCAAGTAACTGTAGCTCCAGGGCCACCACCTAATTCAACGACTCCAGATTCAAGTAATGCTAACAACTCTTGATTCCTGCGCAAAGGTGGTCCAAAAGAAACGCGATTAATTATAGGGTTGAAAACTTCAATAAAATATCGATGTGAATCGCTAGTCAATCCGCTCCATTCAACTGCACTCCGAATAGCCTCACGTACATCACGCAAGACGTCAGTAGCTGCTTTTAGGGGACTATCGACATTTCCTAATAACGCTTGCTCGAGATCATTTCCCACTAGATTGAGAAAGAAACCACGCCAAGAGCTAAAATTTTCAAACTCCTCATCACGCAATGGCCACAATATTCTTTCAATTTCTTTTACAGTGTTTAAATCTGCCACAAAAGATTTCGGATCAAGCTGCTTTCGAGCCTCTGCGCATTGCCATGCGTAAGCCATCTCTTTTAGAATCAATGGCAATATTTGTGACTCGAAATCAATTTTCGATGTGTTTCTTTCTAGAATGTTCTTCTTCCGAATAGACTCCACAGCATTAGTCGTGATAAATTGTGCAGTATGGCGTCCAGTTAAACCTTTCTGATTAATTCCACGGCCTGAAAACGGCAAACATTGGCGTGATGACAGGAATATTTTTGGCTCATTACCAGATGCAATGTAAGTAAGTTTGTTGCCTAATTTACTATACCTCCCGCCACGTCCAAGTGTTAACGCTGAGATGGCATCATGAGCAGTAAGCCCAAACCCTTGAATCAGAACATTAGACTGGGAGGAAATAGAGTCTAAGCGCGACACGGGATATGGGGTTCTATAGTAATTGAGCAAAGGATTACGATCTAAGTGAACATCGCAAAAATTCGAAAATTCGATATCGCTAATTGATGGCTTACGATATCCATGCCCTGTACTTAAAAAAACAAAGTCACAATCGATAGTCTCGCCATCTCCAAAGCATACTCTCAATATCTTATCTTTAATAATGTTTACAGCAGTTTTACGATGTTCAACGATACTTACGTTTGTTGGCAAAAGAGCTAATAAGTTTTTATAACTGTAGTTAAGATAAGCGCCTAAAAGAGATCGTGGTAAATACTCCATTTCGGTCAAATCTAAGCCGTCATCGCTTTTTATAAACTTAGTATCACAACGTTTGTATCCGGAGTCTTTGGCCCACTGGATAAACGATTTCCCACCATTTTTTAAGGAAATACTGTCGCCAGCATAAAGAGTAATCTGCGAAGAAACGGTATTTACTAATAAATGTTCCGGTTGATTTGAGAGATGACTACCCTCGGCCGGATTACCAGGGTCTATAATATGCAACTTGATCGTAATATTAATTTCATCACGTAATATATTTTCAATCAATCGATCAAGTATATTTAGTCCCCTAGGCCCAAAACCGATTATAGCGATATGACTAACGGGCATGAATTTCTCCTATTGGGGCAAGATGAAGTTGAACAATATTTTCTTCATTTTCAAACCGAGGAAAAACGGTTCTAACCTGTGGATCATGGCCTGGAATAATATTCATCATCCCACTAACTAGTTTCTTGATTGTTCCATGAGCCGATAACATATCTGGAATATTCATCACGATAGGAAATGGCATCGACTCATCTATGTGACACCAATAATGGGCAGCATCGCTAGCAAGGACAATTTTTCCACGAGCAGTGTTTACTGTAACAATCTGCAACCCATCTGTATGACCTCCCACATGTAGAGTTTCAATGCCGGGTAGAATTTCTTCCCTTTTTCCAACATATCGTACTTTACCTTCGTGCAGTCTATACACTGCATTAGCTATATTTTCTGGATCGTACGGTGCCCTCACATAACGATGAAGCATATTTCGACCGGTACAATAATGCATTTCCTTTTCCTGCATATAAAGCGATGCATTTGGAAACGCTTTTAAGTTTCCTATGTGGTCATAATGCATATGTGTAACAATGATTTTATCGATGCACTCTGCATTAACGCCTAGTTTTTTTAAAAGTATTTCCGGCGATGTGTAATAGTGCCGATTGCGTTTTTTGGCAAGCTCACGGTTGAAGCCGGTGTCGACCATCAGTACGGAATGCTCTGATTTAATTAGCCAACAATAAAAATCAAGTGGCATGGGACTACTATCATGTTCATCGTGTGAAATAAAATTTTCTTTAATCGAACGGTCACGATGCTCTGCATAACGTAGAGCATACACTTCATATTCTGGTATCATTTTCAATCCCAAATAATTACAATGTCACTATTTCAATTTTTTTCGGTTCTTGAATGGTTTTTTCTTTATTTTCAAAAAAGAAATGCGATTCACCAAATGCTGGTTTTAAATGATCCAGCCATGATGCTTCAGCGTCATATTTTGCAAAGAAAGGTCGGCGAACCCAATCAGGATTACGAGCCTGTAAAAATTGCAAAGCAAATACTTTTTCACCTTTTATTTCAGTAACCCCGTCAATCATCACCTTTCCTGGGAAGGCGCTCATTGAAGGACCTCGCACGGTGCGAGCTAATCCAGAAACAGATTGATAAGCTTGTTGGAATATTTCCCATGCCTTATATAGAGGCAGCCCAAAATAGTCATTTGGACCTGTATCTCGCTCTACAAACATATAATATGGGATTGCACCCAAACGAACTCCAGTCGTCCATAATGTTGCCCAACCTTTAGGATCCTCATTTATATGACGAATTAGTGGAGACTGCATTCGTACAGTAGCTCCCGTAGAAATTATACGTTTTAAAGCCTTTTGGGCGATATCAGGTTGTATTTCTTGCGGGTGATTGTAATGTGCCATTAGAGCTAAATTCTTACCTGAAGCTACAACTTCCTCAAATAGGCGCAAAACATCATCTGCATCTTTATCTGTAACGTATCTTTGAGGCCAATAGGCAACCGACTTTGTACCAATGCGAATATTTTTTATATGATCCAGTTCTGGGATAAGCAAAGGGCGAATGTAATCACCTAAAGAACGTGCATTCATAATCATAGGATCGCCACCAGTGATTAAGATATCGCTCACTTCCTTATGCTGCTTTAAGTATTCAACAAGCATAGTAGAAGTGCGAGCTTCAAATTTAAGCTCATCCATGCCAACAAACTGAGGCCATCGAAAACAAAACGTACAATATGCGTGACATGTTTGACCTGAAGAAGGGAAAAACAGTACAGTTTCTTTATATTTATGTTGCAGTCCTTGAACAGGTTCACCATTAAGCATTGGTACGTTGTGTGTAAGTTGTCCAGCAGGATGAGGATTCATGCGATAGCGAATTTTATTAATAATATTCTGGACTGTTGCTGCATCTTTTTGTGACCGGAGTGCATCACTCAAGCTTGCAAACTCATCTGGTCTTAACATTTCATGATGTGGGAATGTAAGCCGATAAATAGGGTCGTCTGGAATATTATCCCAGTCAATAAGCTCATCTAGAATATATTGATTAACACGAAATGGAAGAACCTGACTGAGAACCTCAATCGTGTGCCGCATTTCAGGCGTGAACATTTGCCATTGAGGAGATTTATTTATTGTACGTTGCGTGTACGGAAAAAACTTAGTTGCAGATGTCATAATTTTATCTCACTTTGCCATAGAATTATATTCTGTTTTTATGCATGACTATCTTCAGATGTTAGGGATTAATCATTAAAGTGTTTCATTCTTATATCGACATAATTACCATACGTTTTAACATGGTACAATTTCATCTATGTTATATTAGAAATGATAAAGGCTTATGATATGGCGAAACACTTAGATATACATACAGTTGAAGCATTCGTGAAAGTTGCCGAGTTAAATAGCTTTACTCTAGCTGCAGAAAGTTTATGCGTAACACAGTCAGGAGTTACCATTAAAATTCAAAGACTTGAGAAGAATATTGGTTATCCGCTATTTCATCGCACTCCTCGAAAAATCTATCTATCGCCTGAGGGAGAGGCATTTTTGCCTAAAGCAAAATCACTTCTGGCAGCGCATATGTTAGCAATAGCTCCAGTTAGTGATGATAATGGAATAAGGGACTTCATAATTGGTATAAGCGATCACGTGTTTGATATTCAATTATTGCAAATTATTAACTCCATGCACTCCAAACATCCAAATATAAAAATAAAGATTGAAGTAGATAGTTCAACGAAAATACTCCAGATGATGGAAAGAAAAAAAATGGACGTAGCGATTATCACACAGGACGGCGACAAAAAAGGCGGGGATAAAATCCGTAAAGATAACTACAAATGGTATGCAAGCAATACCTACAAAAAAAATGAAAATGGAATTTCATTAATAACATTACGTGGCTCGTGTCGATTAAGAAAGGTCGTTACAGAGCTTCTAACCGAGAAAAAAATCAACTGGTATGATGGATTCCAGGGTGGTGGGTTGGGCACTATTATTAGTGCAGCTAAAGCAGGAGCAGGTGTTGTGCCTTTACCAGAACATTGCCTTTCATACCTGGATAAATCAGAGCTGATTGATGTTAGTAAAACATACGAATTGCCTGAAATACCTTCAGCAGACGTAGTTATTCATAGTAATTGCCTTGATCTTCAACTACGACAATTACTGAAAGAACTAATTTCTTCTATCACATATTTTTCCTCGAAAAACCAGGTAATGACTCCAACTTATTGTTACTGAACGGGGCCTGAGTTTTTTAACTGCCATAAAATGGTGCTAAAACCAATGCCGATAATGCGAACGCTTGCGCGACACCCTACACCATTCATCGCCATATCGACAATTTTCTGGTGTGTGCCGGGCTGGGAGGCCGTGTAGGTGAATGTGAGTTGCCATGTCTTACGGCACTGTTTGTAGAGATAGCGCCGATGGCCGACAGTACTTTTGCCGTTACAAACAACGCCTTCAGTTATGGAAAAAGAGGCACAGCACACGGAGATGGAAGCCATAGAAGCGCCTCAAAACAACCCTTATACACTAAATCAATAAATTGGAGTTATCACTTGGTACCACACTCTGCGCAGCAATAATTATTCGACAAAACTAACCACCTAGTTGTTAGGGTGGAGAGCCGTGGGTAAGGTAGGAAGCTCATAAGTGCCCCGAGTAGCTTTGTAGGTATGATTTGGCTCTCCAACAAACTGTTTGAAGTTAAAGGCATTGAGCATTGTATAAATCAATGCAGTAAAAATTAAAAGTCCCAGTTTTGATAAATAGGCTGGGAAAAATCATAATCAATGGGTAGATACGGACATGAAAGACAGAGTACATACTGAAATGACTGAGCGAAATATCATTATTAACTTGTTTGCACCTAATCTTCCGGGTAGTACCAAAGAAGATGACCTTATTCAGAAATCTCTGCGTGATCAGCTGGTGGAGAGTATCTTAAGCTCGGTTCCCACCTCTGCTGCAGATAAATCTGTCGAGCTAACACGGTTTATTGATGAGTCCGGTCGTAACGTATTTTTTGTTGATGGTACTCGCGGTGCAGGTAAGACCACTTTTATCAATAGCGTAGTCAAGTATCTGGACAGGGACGAAGGTGATGTCAACGTCAGCATTAAGTGTTTACCGACTATCGATCCTACCAAGTTACCGCGTCATGAACCCATTTTGGTCACTGTAACTGCCCGTCTGAATAAAATGGTGTCCGATAAGTTAAGAGAATACTGGTCGTCGAGTGATCATAAAAAACAAAAAGAACAATGGCAAAATCATCTAGCACAGCTCCAGCGTGGTTTACATCTACTTACAGATAAGGAATATAAGCCGGAGTATTTTAGTGATGCTTTAAAGCTAGATGCCCAGCTTGATTACTCGATTGGTGGACAGGATTTGTCAGAAATTTTCGATAATCTGGTGGAACATGCGTGTGAAATTCTCGGCTGTAAGGCTATTTTAATCTCGTTTGATGATATTGACACTCAGTTTGAAGCTGGTTGGGACGTACTTGAAACTATTCGTAAATTCTTTAATAGCCAGAAATTGGTAGTGGTGGCTACTGGTGACCTGCGTCTATATTCCCAATTGATTCGCGGTAAGCAATACGAAAATTATAGTAAAACTTTGCTCGATCAGGAAAACGAGAGCTCCCGCTTAGCAGAGCGAGGCTATATGGTGGAACACCTTGAACAGCAATATTTATTAAAACTTTTTCCTGTACAAAAGCGCATCCAACTAAAAACCATGTTGCAACTGGTCGGCGAAAAGGGAAAAGTCGTTCAAGAAAATATCAAGGTAAAAACCGAGCCTGATATGCAGGATATTGCAGCCATAGATGTCCGACAAGCGATTGGCGATGTTGTTAAGGAAGGTCTTAATTTAAGAGACGGCTCTGATGCAGATATGTATGTGAATGAGCTGCTGAAGCAGCCAGTAAGATTGTTGATGCAGGTGCTTCAGGATTTCTATACCAAAAAATATCATAGCACATCGTTAAAACATGATGATAGACCAGATACTTATGAAAAACCTGAGAAGTTATTAGTTCCGAATTTACTTAGAAATGCTCTATATGGTTCGATGTTAAGCAGCATTTATCGCGCAGGGTTAAATTATGAACAACATCGATTTGGTATGGATTCGCTCTGTAAGGATATATTCACCTATGTAAAGCAGGACCGTGATTTTAATACCGGATTTTATTTGCGGCCTCAGTCTGAAAGTGAAGCCTTAAGAAATTGCTCTATTTACTTAGCGTCTCAGGTAAGCGAAAACTGTCAGGGAAGTCTGTCAAAATTTCTACAGATGCTTTTGGTTGGCTGTGGTTCCGTTAGCATATTCAACCAATTTGTAACCGGATTAACGCAGGCTGAAAATGATAGAGAAAAATTTGAACAGCTTACGAGTGAATATGTAGCTTATATGTCCGTTGGCAGAATTGAAAGTGTCTCTCATTGGGCCAATCGATGTTGTGCTGTAGTCGCAAACAACCCTAATGATAAAAAAGTTGGTGTGTTTCTTGGTATGGTTCAGTTAAATCGTAAATCACGTCAAAAAATGCCTGAAGGTTACAAAAAATTTAATATTAATGCTGAAAGTGGTTTGGCAAAAGCAGCGATGGCTGCTTCTTTAAGTACAGTCGCTTCAAATAACCTTATGGATTTTAGTAGTATTTTTAATCTGATTGGTGCTATTGCAGATATCTCTGCATGTCAACGTAATAAATCAGCCATTAATACCGCTTTCAATAAAGCTATAGCTCAGACAACATGTATTGTTCCTCCATGGAGTGAGGCTGCTGCTCGTGCAGAAATGAAAGGCTCAAGTAAAAGTCCGGATAACGAAGCTGTTGTTTTAGATGTTGATCTAGATTCCAAAGATGATGAAGAAACTGATGACAGTCCGCAGTATGAAAAAAATGAATTTTCTGATGCCATAAGTAAAGTTGAGAAATGGATTAATAAAGTAAGCGAAATTGAGATTAACATTCGTCCGTCGGCACTTTTAATTGGTAAAGTATGGACTCGTTTCTATTTCAATATTAGTAATGTGGCTGATCAGCATAAAACTAGGCTCTATAATGATGCAATATATGGACGAATGGCTAGTCAATCAAATGCTGCAAAAATTATGCGTTTTAATGTTTTGGCTTTTCTTTATGCGGTATTGGTTGAAGAGAGTTTATATCATTCAGTTAGTGATATAGAATATATTGGTGAGGGGTTAAGGCTTAATCCAGTTACTTCAGTTGATGAGTTTGAGAAAAAATTAAATATAATAAATGAAAAATTAAAAGAGGATAAAAAAGCATGGGAAGATTCCCATCCATTATTTTTCTTATTAATTGCCTGTCCAATTCTACATCCGTTTATTTTTCCTATAGGAGGAGTTAATTTTTCGGCCGTAGCAATGAAACGAGAAAAACGTTTCCATGATGTGATTTCTGAAATAGTTGGTGAAAAACTATTTACTGAGGAAGAATGGGACAGTTTATTAAAAAGTGATAGTCAAGAAATAAACTCAAGTAAAGAGATGTCTCAAAAAAATATAACAGCTCTGAATTCCTCCACAATCGTCGGAGCATTGTACAATAAGGCTACACCGAAGAATAAAAATAGTTAGCTTCATTACATAATAATAGTGTCTAAAATAATAATAGATTTCTTATAAGGATTGGGGATGGAAAGGTTTCTTCTTAACTCGACGGTACTGTTGCACCGACTGAGCATCATCTCTTTGGATGAGATATCACTTGATGAGCGGGTGAAGTCATCGGTGTTCCTTACTCAATATGAACAAACGCGTAGTTTGCCTGACCATGTTGCAAAATCTGCTTGGTCATCCCTCGAACAGCGACTCAAACAGCGAGAGATGAAACTTGGTCCTGTAGCTGCCTTGCGCTTGATTACTGAAAAATTTATTAAAAACGAGAAAAATGGTCCCAGAGCTGTTCTTGATTTGTTTTCGGAGTGGCAAACGCTGATGAGCCGAGTATCGTGTCTACCCATTATGGCTTGTCATCAGGTATTTAACTCTGGGCCTATCAGTCAGGAATATAGCTTTCGTTGGCCTTTATACCCATTTCACCCAACGGTTGAGGACTACATTACCCGTGAACGCCTACATGAAACTCACCAACATCTGAATGGCAGTACCAGCGCGGAAGAGTGTTGGTTGGATACACTCAGGCACCCAGAAGTGAGCATCAGAGACTTCGAGAAAGGCTGGTCATCTCAAGAGATGAAACAACTCTGTGCCCAGATTGACCCCTCTCTAACACCTGAAATCTATAAGACTCGTTTACAAATCGCTTTTAATATCCGCGAAATTCTTTTTCGGGTAGCTCAGGGCGAGGAGTTACCAGAGTGGATAATATCAATACAAAATCCGCAGCAGTTGGCGGATAGTACCATTCAACACGATGGCCAGGAATATGGGTTTACTACCGTCTGGCCAACTGACGACAAATACAGTCAGGAGTCTGAATTTTGCTGGTTAACTAGGTTATTGGAAAAATGGCGCTATGGTGCGCCCGAAGGGTTGGAACGACTACTTTGGATTTACCTGCTGATTCAAAATCAGTACCTGACCTTATTGGTTCAGCGAGACGATTTTTTCGGTTTTGATCAGTTCCAGAATTACACCATGACAGAGTTGAGGGAGGAAACTGAGAAATCTTATTTGTCTCGTTTTAAACATGCCCATGGTGCGGGTGTTTATTCTCAGGTGTGTTATCTGGAAGGACGTTTTGCTCCAAAGAGCGACTCCATCAAAATGCAAAAACTGATCTTCAGTATGTTAAGAGGATATTGGGAATACCTGAGTACTCACATGCCCCTTGAATGGGTACATGATAATCCGCTAACTATGTCGCAAGTACTCGATAATCTTGAACAGGTTGAATCCTATGGTGAGTGTGCGACGCTAGCGCTAGTGCCGCATTTTATCAAAAGAAAACCAAAAAAGGGAGAGGTCTATCCTTACGCATTGTTATTCAAGGACCTGAAGAACCAGGCAGCTATCCTGATAGAAATGCTGAAGTGTGAGCCGCGCTTAACTCGCTGGATCCGAGGAGTGGATGCAGCTGCTAACGAGATGCATGCGCCACCAGAGTTGTTTGGGCCTTTGTTCAGGGTACTAGCCAAATCGGGTATTGCTCATTTTACCTATCATGTTGGCGAGGACTTTCTACATTTGATTAGTGGCATCCGATCCATTGATGATGCCTTGAGGTTTTTGCCATTACGTAATGGTGATCGGCTTGGTCACTGTACGGCTATTGGTATCACGCCTAGCATCTGGAAACGTTCTTTACCATCATCTTTGTTTACGACTAAAGAAACGAGATTGCTCGATTTAGTGTTTATCTGGCGGGAACTTCGTAGTCATCCGGAGCTACTGCGTTACGCTAGTGATGCAGCGATCGAAGCGGTTCGTTTGGCCCATGAGGTGTTTTCGCTGGAAGAAGAAATCTCGATTACCACTCTTGACCAAGTGTTTGAAATGCGCGGGATATTGGCGGAATCTGAAGGTCTATTAGGTGAGTTAAATGGGCCATTAAAACCTGAATCTCTCTGGCTGGAAGAGTACGAGCATGCTAGAGAGTTGGCTAGAATCGCAGGTATGAACAGGCCTCTGAAGTTGTATAAACAATGGCTTACTTCTGACAATGTGCGAAAGCAGCGTGCTGAATACGTTGAAGTTGCGTTGGAGGATTTACCAGATGAGGCGGTACTTTCATTGCAACAGGCAGTGATGACAAAAATGTCTGGTCGAAACGTTGCGATAGAATGCCCTCCAACCAGCAATACTCGTATCAGCCAGTATCGAGATGTCAGCGAACATCATATCTTTCGTTGGATGGGTCTGCCGGGTGAGGCGATTGAAGGAGATGTCCCTATGTCTATTTGTTTGGGGTCTGATGACCCAGGGGTTTTTGCAGCTGATTTAAAATCGGAGTTCTATCACCTGTTCGTCGTGTTAACCAGAAAGTTCAATTTATCACCAGCAGAGGCTTTGAGAAAGATTGCTGAGGTAAATGAGAATGGGCGGATTTATCGTTTTCATGATGTTAGGTAGCTAATAGGACAACTGTAATTCTATCGCTATGTGGTAGTAACCTAGTTTGATCATAATTATGATCACGAAAACAGGTGATCAAAACGGGTTTTTGATGACTGAGCATTAGGTAAAGCAATGTTTTTATTAAGATGATCACCTTTTTTGAAAGTGGTCATTTTCGCGTTTTTGTTTTTTAGCGTAACAGTGTTGAGGTCACTGAGTTTCGCTGTTTAAAAGCTGGTGGAGGGATGGAGTTGGCACGGCTTTTAGGCTCATAGTGATTTTCTGACAACCACAGCGCTTAACCTGTGGATTGATTCGTTTCTTAGTAATATTTTTTGCCAGGTAGCTAAGTTGATAAACAATTGGACCAAACATCTCTATATCGCCACTTTGACCATTGATGAGCAAAACACAGTAGTAATGCTGGCGTGGACTTCTACTATGCTCACGCGCCCAAATTAAATCACACCATGCTTTAGGTAACTCGTTTTCTAATAAAGATGAATATTCTTAACTGAACTGACTTATCACTAAATTTTTCTCACTATATTCCTACCATGATCACCTATTTAGCTTATTTTGATCACAATTCTGATCGCGAAAAACGGTGATAAAATGAGTGATTTTTAAGCTTTGATATTTCAAGGTGTTGAATAAATTGGATTATTTTTTATATTTTAAAAGTGATTATTTTGGCATTTGTGCTTTTTAGGATGAATAATTTATGATCATCCCACAGAAGGTGTTAAGAGCTGGTGGAGTGTCTTTAATGGACGTTTACTTAGGTACTGAGTTAGTTGACTGCGACCAAAACGTTTAACTTGCGAATTCACTCTTTTTTTGGTGATATTTTTTGCTAAATAACTGATTCGGTATACGATGCGTCCGAACACTTCTGTATCACCACGCTTCCATAAGTAAAAGCAGTTCGCCGGTAAACTTAATGTACCGCCTGTTGAGGCTGTCCATTGTGCCTTGGTATGCGCCATAATCTTTGCCGAATGATGAACGTGCTGGCCATCAATTAGCAATACGCAGTGATAATGCTGACGGGGGCTACGACCATGTTCGCGTACCCAAAGTAGAGAACA
>Ga0157364_1002118_pt1 | contig 18037 bp, 9 predicted proteins | sample AttsexASBM2_FD_111476 | JGI IMG/M metagenome (GOLD analysis project Ga0157364, IMG submission 111476) | Fungus gardens microbial communities from leaf cutter ant in Ribeirão Preto, State of São Paulo, Brazil - Atta sexdens ASBM2 | ecosystem: Host-associated > Fungi > Mycelium > Unclassified ...
GATTTTTTTCTAAATTTAATAAAATTCCAAACTAATTTAAACAAAGAAATATTTTTTTAAAACTTCTCACAGAATAATATCACGTATTCAATAAATTTTGATAAAACAGTATTTTAAGGAACAATGTTCTATGGAACAAATAAAAATACAAGAGAGAACGAGAGAAAGAGAGAGAAAGAGAAAGACTTTACCGTTATATTTACAGTCATCATATCACTTCATCTAATACAGTAGTATACTTGGATGTTATTACATTAATGTACTGCGTGCCCTAATTCTTGTACAATGATATATACAATGGTATTACGGTCAATTCATTCACGCAATCACACAACAGACATTGGTATACCTATCAATCATTTGGAGAATCTCATAGCATCCGCTTTCATCACAGAACTCGTATATCTCCAATCACATAATTCTGCTTGGCTTTGACTCTCTCTCTCTCTCTCTCTCTCTCTCTCTCTCTCTCTCTCTCTCTCTCTCTCTCCTCTCTCTCTCTCTCTCTCTCTCTCTCTCTCTCTCTCTCTTTCTCCCGACGATAATAATACACATAATTATCAAAATCTATATAACTCAACTTAAATTCCTCAAAAATGCATCCGCATTTGCACACACAAATTCGCATTCCGTCTCGGGATTAAATTGCTGTTATACATCACGTAGTTTGAATAATCGTTAGTATCCAAACACCCCTAACTTCGATTGAGGCTTATTACTCAACAACAAACTAACCGATACATTTTAGTAAAACGATTTATCAGACTAAACTAATGAACTGGAAGTTTCTTTATTTAATAGAAGGAAAATCATACTATAGAAATAGTTTGTTTATATGTAAGTATAAATTTGTATATGTAAATATATATATATATATATATATATATACTTTGAATTACTTTTCAATTTATATAATCAAAATTCAAATTAAAGTATAGATTAAAGTATAGAGCTAACAAGCTCTTCAATAAAAATAAAATGTCGCATGAAAAGAATGATTTTGCGCAAAAGTATTTAAATATTTAACTAAATACTGATCTAAAAATAATTTTATTAGACTATCAAAGTAATTATGTAGGAATCTCAAATATGACAAGCAATGCTGTAAACATTTTAGCAATCAATTTGAACGTTCTACATAATTATTTTAATCGACAAAAATATTTTTAGATCTGTAACTACTTAACTTGTTAGACGTTTCAGCAAAACCGTTCTTCCCATATTACATTTAATGATGTTATTCAATTACCAGTTCCAATTTTTAATTATTTAATTTAGGACATTATTCTATTCGTAGATTAAATATGTTGCCGAGAGTAACTCATTGCAATATGTACAAATGCATTAAAACAGTTATGTAAAAGAAATAAAAAATAACAAACATAGTAATGTTTCAGACCAAATATTGCAATGATCGCCATTAGATTTTATCTGTAACATATGCAGCCAATTCAGAGATATTAAATTTTACATTCAATCATTGCTGCCTAAATTGAACAACGCATTCATTCTCAACAACATGCGTTGAATTTCTTATTAGGTAATTGAATTAGTATCGGAAACGAACCTTTGCACTCATTGGCATCCCTAGCGGTAGCCCTAGCCCACGGGCGATCGAAATGGAAGGGCCGGCACCGCTCGCAATCCCTGCCAGCGGTGTTGTGCCTGCACTCGCAGACGACCTCGCCGTCCTTGCCGGGGATACAGCGCGCCGCGTGTCCGTTGCACTTGCACCTGCCGCCCACGGCGAAGTCCGAGACCGCGTAGTGATGGGCCATGGTGGCGGTAGCCGGACCCAAGCCGTTCATCGCCACGCTGGCGAGCGTGGTCGTGGTCGTGGAGATGGTGACCGGCACGAAGCCCATGTCTCGGACTGCGGCGTCGATCGCGTCGTTCGATTGCATCTCTTGGGGCGCGATCACCTGATGGACCGACGGTAATGCTGTTACTAGCGGATCCTGCGCGTGCAGGATCGCGTTCTTCTGATTCTTGAGCCGTTCCTCGCGTTCGCGTTCCCGCTTCGTCAGTTCCTCCAGTCCGATCGCCGCCACGTGATGCTCCTCGCCGTTGTGCGATACCTGATCTGGGCTTGACTGCTGCGGCATATGTAGCCGGTTGAACACCACTCGAATATCAGTGGCGGTCACCCAGTCCTGCAGTACCGGTGAGTTATCGAAGTCGGCGGCGGATGGTCGACCTTCCAGAGTGCTAAAGGCGATCCTGCCGACTGGACCGAGACCATCTCCGCCGGTGTAACGATGGCTGTCGGTACACCGCGCCTCTTGCTCGTTCGCTTTAGTGATAGTCGCGCGATTGGGCCTGCCATAGACCCGGCGGCATTGCGATGAGTAAAACTGAAACGGTTGCCAAGTCTTGCCGTAATCCATGGACTTATAGATCGCGATGGAGTCCGGCTTGGCGGCGCGCGGGCAGAACTGCAGACTGACGTATGTCAGCTCGTATTTCTTGCCGAGCGAGAGGGTCAGGGTGACGTTGTCGGGAGGCGCCGAGAAGCTCTGCGAGCTGACGAGCGGCTCGCTGCGCCAGCAGGTGACGTTGTTCGGGTTATTAAGGTCGGTCAGATAGCTGGCAGGGAAACGTCGCCGGGGCGTGCTATCGTCGCACACGTGACAGTGACCGATGCCGGTGGTGCCGCCGGGCTCGTCGGTGACGTCGCAATAGCGGGTAGGTCCACCGGTGCCACACGTGGACGATGCTTCGACGGTTGCACCGAAAGCCGCATTCACGAAATCGGGTATGCACCGGCGTGGCCGATCCTCGTCGTAACACGGATCGCTGGGATTCTGCTGGCTGGAGAACATCTTGGTGTAGATCTCGCCGCGGACCTGCTGCAAAAGCAGCAGCTGGCCAAACAGGACCGTCGCGAGGACGATCCATGGCCGGAAGGATCGGCGTGAACATCGTTTCTCCGTCATGCTGCACGCCATTGGCAAATGCCGCTCCATTCTTCGTTCTGTTGTGTCTCTCTGCGGAGGTGCGCTACGATGATCGTTGACGATTTAACGATTTGACGATCACGAGAAGATTCTCGCGTCTCCTCGTCTTCCCTCCTACCTTCACTTTCCCCTCTATAGAAACGGGGACTGAGATGCGATCGGTTCTAGATTCCGCTTCGCGTCATGTTGAAATCAGAGCACGTTTAATTTCTGTCGTTCGTCTCTCTGTATCCGTCTCTGTCACTCGCGACGGCTTACATTATATTGGCCAAGAAACTTGAAACGCGACACGATGAATTTAACCATACGCTTAGACTCGCGAAAAAGATAAACGCACTGTTCACACTGAAACTAAGACTGCTGTCCAAGGAGCCGCCTGACTTACCACTCGAAAAGTTATTCTTTTTTTTTCTCACTCAACAGACCCACGAATTTTTCACCCAACGACCGTCGAAAAACGCGTCTCGAGCCGAGCAACGAAATGAATTAACGGACGAATTCCGTAGCGCGAAAATAAACGAAGGAGGAATTCGGTTGCGATCGGACACCGGCGAAACCGGCAATAAAACAGTCCCACCTCAACAGCGGCTCGCCGCTAACTGAAACACCGTCCTCACACGATGCGCATCCGAACTGCCGCGAGTCCCTCTCCGGTGGCGGGCCCTCTGCGCCCCGCAACCCCCGATGCGTGCTACTCCCCCCTCCCCCTTGATCCCCTCCTTTCATCTCCGTTCGACCAACGACTCGTCACTCTCGCTCGCACGCTTGCGAGAGATCGCGCGGGCCAATCGGACGAGACATTGGCCTCCCCGCTCACTCAAGACTGGTCCATGGATCGTAGATCCAGCGCGAAGGGATGTTGCGCGTGCTACCATGGACCAAAAAACGGTGGACTTCCGAGGGTGCTTCTCTCGAGGGTTAGGATGGGACAGGCGCGTGATTTTTCTTGTTTCCTTTTATTTCGCTCGCGTTTCGGCGGCTTCAAACGTTAACCTGTTGGCTCGTTTGGATTTGGGATTTCGTTGCTTTTCGATTGCACGAGATTCTAATTGAGAACGAAGACGGCGGTGAACTGGTTAATGAATACTTTTTTTTTTGAAAAAGAAATTTTTGAATACGTTAATAACAAAAGAAGATTTTTTTTTACTCTTTAAAATCTTTGTTATCGAACTTTAAAGAGTGAAATTATTTCACTCTTAGAAATTAATAATTGAGCCATTTTTTTTCAATAATTGGTTTATCACTCTTTGTTATTCTTTAGAATTAGATTCCATTCCAAAGATTATAGAAAGTACACTCTTATAAAAAATGATTTATTTATCTAGTAGATCTTTTTTATAATTTATTCTTTACGCTTGTACGGAAAGTCTTCAAGTATTTTTCCATGATTAGAATTTATATATAATATGTATATGACGTATAACATATAGCGTTAATCTTCTACGTCCTTGTTAGTGCAACAATGTATATTCGCATTAATTTGTCTACTTACTGTAGATGCATGTACATTAGTTTGTGTCCTCCTATGTTACACTGTCGTCGCTTCTATATACTCAGACATAATATTGCTCGATGTAATCCATTTCCATTTACACCGCAACCTACTGCTGAATACCATCTCCATTGATTAATTTGAGTAATGTCTTGATTAACCGAATCTAATTAACAAGAACTGTCTTGTATTTCTAAATTACAATCCAAATTGTAAAATATAAAGTGCTAAAAATCAAAATTTATTACTTTGCTAAGGCTCGTCATATCAATATATAATATCATAAAGATACAAATATGCTATGACAACTATTGAATAATTAATGTAAATGACCGATTGAATAATAAATAGAATACATATTCAGTGGAAATATATGATGTGTTCCGAATATCAAAATATATTCGATGAACAGAAGTGATTTCTCCAAGAAAGATATAATTGGATATTTTTTTCTGTTGTGATTCTTATTGTTAAGACGATAGCACACAAAGTGTTTAAACATAGCATAGTATAAAACTGTCTGGATCAAGCGTGAGCATGTTATGTAAATCAATATAATACTTCATACTCATTGGTCCAGACAGTCTTATGCTACGTTATTCTCATGCAGTTTGTGTACTATAGCCTAAATTTGCAGCAAAATATTTTGATATTCAGAATTAAAAATAGAAGTGAAACTATGGAAAAAACTAGGAACTTCGAATAAATAATTTAATAAAAAGCAATCAAAAGACAATTTAGATTTCTTCTATTTAACAACTAACAAATAAGACTACCATACAGGAATCGGCGCTGTTATTTGTGTGCTATAATTATAGCGTATAAATAACAATGCCGAGTCTTATAATAGCTATTTCCTTTGTTAGTCGTTCAATAAAAACTTGTTTTTTTCCTTGATTCTTGAACATTTTTTACTGAGATATATTTTTTGGAGCATTTGACAGTCCGTACTGTTGTCCTAGAATTCCGTGTATTTTTGTATTCATCCAAAAGTTTTCTCTGAAAAAATACCTATAAAAGTCAAAATGAAATACACTGACACTAAATGACAATAAATAGACTACTATTCATAATTATTTAAACGATATTTTTTACTGTATACTCCGATTTTAAAAGTTAAGTAAATGTTTTATACTGTTATTATCACAAATAATACTTTATTAGAATAATTGACGCTGCTTTTGTTATATATTTGTTACAATTGTATATATTCTAAAATAAAATTAGTGAGAGCAATATGCTTATTGAACTATCTCTATCTATTCTTAAATCAATATTATTATATGTTAGGGTGTTGCTCAATTAAAATTTAGAATACGTACAGTTACAACCAATATACACTACAAAACAATGTCAATTGTGCTAATAAAATATTATCTATGTTAACAATAGTATGGGTCATTGTTTATCTAGCTTTTAAAATTGGAATAAAATGTAAAATATCTGTCATTCAAGTAATTATAATTACAAAATTCTCTTTTTACAATCGCTCGTAACCTAATATTAAATTATTGATATCTTAACATGTCTTGGATAAGAAAGTATATCTCAGTTCTCGATTATACTATCTGTTCAATATCACCGTCCTGTTAAGAAATACATTATGGAACATCTCGAATAAAAGTTATTAATCAAGGAAGACGCAAACGATGAATTAACAATCGAATGTTGTTCATCAATGGGACATGTTCATTCAAAGAATCGACCGCCTCGAGCGGATCGTAAAGAATCGCTCGCTTCTCTGCCTTTCTGCTGCAAGAGAAAGATCTTCGAGGAATTTATCAGCGGATTATTTCACGGCGATCCCCGCGGGCGAGAAGGTACCTCTTTCGTCAATTTCGTTGGGAGAAGACCCGGTCCGCCTGCGTGCAGAGCTTATAGAGCGAGTTTTCTGCCGCTCGATTGGTCGGCGCCGTCGAATTGGCGGTCGAGGAAGAAAAAAGGAAAAAACGCATCAGACGAGAGGATCAGCGGGAGAGAGAAAGGAAGAAAGAGGGAGACCGACGAGGAGGGAGGGAATGAATGGAGAGAGGAGAGCAACGTCTGTTGCCGTCACGCAAACTCCTGTTGGACCGCAATGTGGAAAGGCCTCGTTGGCTCGTCCGACTTGACAGCTCGAAATCTGGTATCAGATACGATAAATATAGGTCCTGGGGAATTAAGTCAGAGCCGCGGATCTCTCCGCGGCGAGCGTGAATCCGGTTGATCTAAAGTATTCGTTGTGTGCTCTTTTCTCCCTGTAAATCATGCAGTTTCGGAGCCTCTTTTTTATTAATGATTTTAGCGTTGATAGAGTGCTATGCCTTCAACACCTTCGCGACTGCTCGTATATTTTTAGAAGTAGTATATATTTTCGCCTTATTAGAAAATTGTCCTAGAATCAGGCGACGTTGATTATTATGTATCTATTATTAATTATGCTGCATCTACCCAATTCGATAATTTTATACGTACGTTGTACAAGCATTATTTTAAATAGCACGTCCATGATGTGAATTGTTATAAAAAAATTATATTCATATATAAGAAATAGTAATAGAATTTATATAATTTCAATAATAATTCTTCAACAATAATTAAATTTTTATAATTCCAATTATTGCCATAAATTTACCTCAATGGATCTTTCATTTACAAAATTTGATTTGCAGAGAGTCGTACGTTATTTTTCAGTTATTTTTTAATGCAAAACTGAACTCGAAAAAGATTGCCTAATCCACTTTCGCCGAGAAATACGGAGTTTACTTTAAATCTGTAAAAGTATTAAATATAATATATCTAAATCTATGCGATATTTTGTAGTGTGAGGTCAAAAGTGCCGACACAAACGTGATAGCGCGACATACTCGCGCAAGATGAAAGGCGCATGAAAACGGAGAGCCGTTTAAAGGCGCCCTGCAGTCTAACAGAAGGCGTTTACGCTAAAAGACTGTCCTCTAACAGGCAAAATATCCAAATGCTCCGTACCAGAAGCAGGCGCACAAGAAACATAATTATGGCGTTTGGGTGCAGGTGATGGCTGGAATGCTTTTCACAGGACGCTACTTCGTCGCGTTAAAACGCACTCTTCTTTCGGCGGCCTTTCGCCTTTGCATTCACCGTCAAAAATCAGGGGGGAAGGTTATTTAGGATGTATACGAGAGGCATTCTTGCACGCAAAGGAATATCTCGCGACTGAAATAATAACGCTTAATAATATGACATTCGAAAGGAGCATCTCATTCGCATTTTCGATCACAATGCTCGACAATTTCTTCTCGAGATACATTGTCATTTATGATCGTAAAAGAAGATCGAAATATCACGCAAACGCAACATACTGGCACGATAAAAAATTAAATTTTAATAAATAATTGTAGGCATATTTCTATTATAAGCACGCATTTGGTTGTCTGTATGTATAAGAAGAATGTTCGACAAGTTTCTCGCGCGAACCTGTCGCGCGAACAGAAAAATTCCATCGTAATAGTAAGGCTCCACACAGGCTCCAATAAAAGGAACAGGGAACAGAAAACAGAGAATAAGAATTTCAACTTATCAGAAATCATGTATTGTGGAATACACAGTTTCTGATAGGTTGAAATTCTTCTCTCTGTTCTTTGTTCTCTGTTCCTTTTAGTGTGCGAAGCCCTTAACCGATACGCGGGCTCCCTAAATCACGAGGATTAGCTATCGGGAAATCGCCCAATCGTGTATGATTGGGCCGCGCGAAATGAGTCGGTCGCTATTCAGCCGCAATTAGGATTGTGTTCCAAATTTACTGCCAGCATTGAAAATGCTACCATTTACGTTACGTGCAATATAGATTTTCAGTATAGATTTTCACTGGCACTCAATTTTGGAACACAGCCAGATACATTGTTCTGACGGTCCTTCGGGCAGAACTCTTTTGAACATTTTTTGTAATCACTCAATTACTTTATTATTAAACTGTGGAAGGAAATTATATGTATACGTGTATATTATGCATTCTTCGTGAGAATTCTCTTCCACAATTGTTTAAATAATAATGTAACATTTACGGAAAATAAATATTTGTTAAATAAAAAGTAATACTAGTTAAATAAAATTAATGATTCTTGTACCAAATAAATATTTATATTTAGTAAATATTCAACTGGCACTCTCTATTCAACAAATAATTATTAAAATTTGATACATTTTTCTCTCATTGTAATATCTTGTAAGAGTAAAAGATATTTCTATTACGAGAAATTACGGCCTTTTCTTCGATATGTATATATAGATATTAGAAACTAGACTAAATTGAATAGCAAACATTCATGTGGAGATATTAATAATTTTTTATTTGGAAACCCGGTTTCGACTCGACTCGCGCTTTACGAACACTCGTATACATTCTTATTACGCTATGCTATGAAATGCGGAAGAATACTAAGAAACGCGAGAAGCGTTATTTATGTTTGTACTTCTATAATATTTATTGCAACTATAGCACTATGTGTGAAGACATGCGACGTGATACAAAGTTACGCGTATGGATTATAATTTTTACAGCCGATTTTATACCAGTCATCGTACAAATCACATACTACAAACGTATGCGTAAAATTCCATGCAATTCCATCCAATATTTTTCGCTCTAATCACCCGTGTCGTTGAATAATACATGTAAATTATAAGTATATAGATTGCCGATTCGAAAAAAAATATTATTATTAATGTTATATTCTTTATAAAAACGATAGATACTATTTTTTGGATCGCAATACGATCTCCCAATTAATTATTCATTTACTCGATGGACAAACGGATTTTTGCAAAGCCGGAGATTACCATCGTTAGCATTAACTATTCATTACTTGCAATGGAATGAACTCGCTAATTCTCAGAATATATATTACTCTGTAGAGTGATTTCGAATATTTTCTACTCTAATTTTGAGATTTTTTTAGCAATATTGAAATCTACTTTTTACTTAATTAATAAAAGTAATCCTAACTACGGTCAAAGCGAATCTTAATGCTTAATAATACGAAATGCAATTTTTTGCAAAAATGTATTATTTCAGTTTTATAAACTGCGCGCCAATAAGATATTTATCGGACTTGAAACGCAATCGCAAACTGAAGTTGAAATTAATATTTCAAATTAAATTAATCATCTATTTTATAGTAATAGTAATTTAATAGTAATTTTAAATAAGCACCTTAAAACGTAATTAGTAATTAATGATAATATTTTATTTCTTTTCAAATCATGAATAATATAATTATTATTATATATTATAATTTAATATATAATTATTAATCTATATTATAATCATTATTCCGTTTTCTACTAAAAATATAAAATTACCAAATTAATGAATACATCAATTTATCCATAATAAATTAGCAAATGTAATCGAATTTGCATTCTTCTCGAAATCTCGCGATCAGTTTTTTCATTATGTCGATAACGTATTTCCTCGATCACGAACTGTATGTCTTCCATCAAAGCTCGGGGGGCAGGCGAGCGAAAACGGCGAGCGAACGGGCGGGCCAAGGAGAAATCCAGCGAACGCACCGCACGGCCACCACCGACGATGGACGGCATCCATTAATCGAATTAATGTAATCTGAAAGAGCGGCTGGACGAGCACGAAGCGGCCGTGATGACGTCCGTGGCTGCGGGCTTTTCGGCTTAGGCTTCTCGCCCTCACGCGGATTAAAACTTGAAAACCGTCACTGTCGCCGCCACTGACCGCGATCGCAATGTCCTCTGCAACGTCCTGCCCGTGAAAGAGAAAGAAAGAGATCAGGATACTCTTTCTCTGTGTTCCTTTTGTTTCTAAGGATTGACCCTTTCATGCCGTTTCCGTCACGCGTTGTGTACCGGTTGACTGTGAATAACGATTGGTCTCTGCTGAACACGCACTGTTATCAGTTTTTGCCATAAGAGAATTTCATTATATATTGCGATTGTGAGAGATATAAAAATTATTCTACTTATATATTTCTCAGAATTTATTTAATATAAAGTTGAGAATTATTCGAAGATTTTCATTTGAATAAAAGAAACATACAAGAATGATTTAACGATTTCAAGAAGTTAAGCTTTTTTAGGATATAAATATAGGAACAAATTTAAGAAATATATTTGTCAGTTTTCTAGTAAATGCAATTGTTTCATAAAATTTGAAATGATCAATATACTTTTATTCTTCAATTATAAATTTCTTCATGTAAAAATTCCTTATGACTTAGGATTTTAAAAATGCATAATATAATTTATGATGGATAATGAAAAGCAAAATCACTTTGAAATTTAAGATTTTAATCAAATTTTCAATAATGGAATGGTTTTTTAATCAAATCAATAAAATTATTAAAATATACATGTATAAATGCTATTTCGAATAGTTAAATAGAAAATGAAAGACAAAGCAGAATATTTCAAAAGTCCTCAATCTCGTGAGAGATATGTGAACAATAGAGTGAATTCATAAATTCTTTGGACGAGTTCCCACGGAAATGCCGAAGGGCTGAAACGCAGAAGGTGAACGATTCATCTTCCTCGGTTGATTAACGTATGTACACGATTGCTTCTTTTTTTTTTTAGAAGTCGATCGGTCTCTTTCCTGAAACCGCCTATATAGCTGGGACGACTCATCATTGCGTAATCCTCGGGAACGAGCAAAGTTCGTGCCGACATTCATGATTCTAGGATTAACCCCACGTGAAGTCGAAGAATTTATGACGACCGAACGGGCTACATGCAAATATTCCCCGAACGAGAGCCCCATCGAATGTCCCTTTTTTAAATGGAACTAATTTATCCTTGCGGCGTCTTGAAACTATAATAAAAAGATGATACGTTGCAGAAAAACTAAGAGGCACTTCGATTCTTTAAACTAGATTAGTCCTGACACATTCTAAATCAATTCATTGAATGTTGAGTGACTGTTAATAAATCTGCGGATAAACGAAATTCTACCGTAAATAACTAATTCTTTCTTGTAATATTATATATACATATGTCTGCTGCTTTTAGCTATGAATACTTTTTTTAGCAAAATTTGCCTCCCCCCCCCTCTCTCTCTCTCTCTTGAAGAAAAAAATTAATTTTGAAATGATGAAAAGCAATGTCTATATGATGAAAGAATGATGATCTTTAGTAGACAGTTGACTATCATGTTGATCGACTTAAATATCGCAACTAAAGAATTTACATTTCTTTTGTTCGATAACATGGAAAGGAGAAAAATATGGGGCGATAAAGAGACATCCAGCGAATTTGATCAAATAATTTATTAAACGTTCGCCATTTTATAGTAATTTACAATGTTACAAGACAACGACGTGCGCCTACCACGTCGTTTACGGTTTCTGCGCTTGGTCGCAAGATATTTACGTCGGTTGTCTGTGAAAAACACATTGCGGTTCTAAAACGCGGATCCGCAACGGGACGAGCGTGACGCAACGAGAACAAAAATCCGATCGAATATACGCGTGCGAGAACACGTACGGTATATGCCGTAGTGATAACTTTGTTTTCTTTCCTTTCTTTCATGAAAGAGAGAAGCGAAAGTTACCGCTTCCTCTCGTGTGAAATCGCGCTCGTCCGCGCCACGGTCCATTCGTGTCGCTTAATTCCCTTTTTTCACTCTACGAAGCTTACAAATTACGTCTAAAAGTAGTATAGTATTTGTACGAAATATACCGTTGAAAGTAACGCGTGACACCTCTCGAGGAAGCACTCGACTGCCGGTGAAACGTTTATTTTATTTTTCGTTTTACGTGTAGAGAATCATGGTCGCGCGACGATTAAACAGTGGGAATCACTTCTAAAACTTCCAAAGGGACTCCGCTAATGTTTTCTCATACGAGATGGAGACGAGTTACACGCTATGAGTTTAGTTCTCGTCGAATCCGAGAGCGAAAATGCGCGAAGTGTCAAGCCTTTTGGACACGAATGCGATGTTCACTTCATTTTTGCTCACTACTCAGTATTACTTAAAGAATAAAATACATTGAAAAATATCGATTGATGTTGTAGTCAATCTTTTGTAATTATCATTGCTTTCCTTATCTTTTATTTATCTAACACAAGAAACTATCAAGTGTCATATTAATTATATTAATAAAATTAAAGTGAATAGCGCTGTCTCTGCAAATTATATGCATATTGTTAGATTATATGTATAATATAGTGTAATATTGTGACTTATATTAAACGTCTGGATATAATAATATAAGTTCGACGGAAACTTGTCTTTTTATTTAAAACTGATATAAAGATGTAAACCAATCATGTACGTATATATAAATATTATCCAAATTTATTTATGATATTTTAGTTAAAAGTACCTAAGCAAAATATTTATACTTCTCTTAATTTGCGAATTCATTAAGCTTTTTGTTATAAAAGATATCGGAACACTCGCTATTTCCTTGTAATCAAAATACTGATTAGGACACTTTTGGAAATGCATGCAGAGTTTTTCTAGAAAAAACGAAAAAAAAAACGCGGTATTTTCTTCAGCAATACGCTTGACACTATCGCGGTTCTCCACTCGAGAAATGATATTAATTACATCTACACTCGCGTAATTCGTCGCTCAGCTTCAATAGATTTAGATACAGACAGCATAGGAACGATCCTATGGATCGCGAGGCATTTTCCTCGCTAATAGAGAGGATATAATACGCATCCGTTTCGAAGATAAAAAGAAAGAAAAACATTATAAACGGTAAAACAACGAGTTTCCTAGGAATGCTTCCTGGCACTTGTATTATTTTCTTGTTCCCTGTCCTCCACAGAAGTATCACGTATTGCTCTGTACTGTGTAAGTTGTATGTATGTTAAGTGATGCGATTGTATGCGATGTTCGAGTCGGTATGTGTAAGTGTACGTCATATTTATAATTATTCATTTTTTCTCAATCATATACATATATATTTTTTATTCTAATTACCTAAATATATATATATTTATATATATATATATACTTTGTCATATATATATATATTATTTATATATACTTTTATCTCAGCTTTCGTGTAGAAATAATACCTCTTTCTCTTTCTCTCTTTCTTTTTATTGTATTTGTATGCTTCTGTATATGGCGTTGCCGCTCAGTTTGCCGTTCGCATTTATCCAAACAATCCCTAATCGATACTAATTTCAAGCGGAAAAATATTTAACGCCAGAGTCTTAGCGTTTCTTAAGATAGAAGCGGATTTTTTTTTTTTTAATATAAAGTACATTCATTCGTTTTTTTTTCAAAAGCTTGAATGCAAAAACAAATTTGCAACTTGCATTGCTTATCTAACATATAATACACAAAATTCATGTGCTCGAAAATTGTTAATGAAAGTTAAATGCAGAAAATGATTCCAAAAAATAAGGTTACATATAATTTTAAAAAGACGAAAAGATGAATAATTAATCATAGCAAGCTTAAACAATATAAGAATATCTCTCCATCTACGTGATAAATAGAAGAATAGTATTATCGCAAATTTCTCAAAGTCATAAAAATAAGTTAATACTTTGGCTTTTTCACGATAAGAGTTGTGCATAAGAGTAGGAGTAAATTTTTATGGTAGGACACAATCTTCCTTTTTCTTATAGTAATGACGATACAAATAGATATAGGTTCTCGAAAATTGATATTTTCGAACCTTTCGACTTCCAGAGTTCGTATAACTAACATCGAATCACTTGACACTTCTGCCTTCATACTGCGAACCCGTATCCATCATTTATTGGTATAATCAGAGTAGATACTTTACAGTAAGACACTTGGTAAATTAGACTTCTTGTTTATTTCTGCCAACAATTCTCGGCTCAAGAACGCTCTGTAACGATATACAATTACAAGCATGCAATTCCTAGGAGTGCCTCGCTTCTTCAAGGACATAATCCGTCTGCGAGTCTTGCGCGCTTTTTCCGATATAAGTTAAACATGATAATTGATACAAGTACAATACTGGAAACGAATAAAAGTAGCAGTAGTTACACCGAAAAATCGATTGTGTCTACCCGAAAAATTATCATTTATGTAAACAACATTCTCTCAAATGATAAACTAAAAATTGTATGTAGACAGTTTTTTTAAAAGAAAAACAATAAAGACATTAGTTTTCCATATAATAATCTTATTGCTTGGCTTGTCATTTAATCAATAATCAGGAAGAGAAAGAGATTATGTTAATTTAAATATGTATTTATTTAAAAGTGCAATCTGATAGATTATGTAAAGCATTAATCTATTTATGTGTTTTTTGAGGAAAACATTTTATAAGTTAATATGTGTAACTAAATATCTTGCAATATTTCTATTAATTTTAAAACTTCATATTTCGTTCTGTAATTTTAAAATTTGTTACGTGTACTCTATTAATGATTGAAGCAAAAAACTTTTTCAATTCTTTGAATCAGTTACACAAATTTCCTTCCTTAAGCTTCATGTTTAAACTTATTCTAAACCGAGCAATAAAATTTTGCAATATAATAAGTGTATAATGCAATATATAATTTACATTTGCATTTACAGATACATTGAAATTTTATCTGATATTTCAATGTATCGTGAAAATATACTCTTAGAAAATATAAATTAGAAATATGTATTAGACATAGCGATATAAGAGAAAATACAGAGAAATGTGTATAAATTTTATAATGATACAAACAAAAATTATTATAAAAATGGTTATATAAAATTATTCCTTTCGCTCATAAGCGTGAATAAAATGAGCAGACATTTTTGTAGTGTTAAGCGCTGCTAAACTTATCTTCAAAAATATAAAAGTTATTCAATGATTTGAAAATACATGTTCAATCAAATACATATTCATATCATATGCATTAATATATTGCGGTATATTAAATACGTTTACATAAATTTTAAAAAATCATAAGATGTAGGAGGATATACAAGTCTCGCAGTTACGAGAACGAGGCACCGCCTACAAGTACAATACAATCGCGCGTCTCCTGTTCCGATAAATAAATCAGAAGGAATCTCACATCCTCACGGCAAACCGCGTAACACCGCGCAATGAAAATTCATCGAATTGATCGTTCGTAAATAGCGGTCGCGTTCTCGAGATCGGGCAACAATCGCGGTCCGCACGCTAGAAAATACGTCAACAATGAAATATTCTTTTTTTACAATATTGTTCAATCATAAATGTCAGAAATATTGCGGTTCAATCTTTTGTCGGTATATCAATAGTCTTAAATGATCTCACATACAATTAATTGCTAAATCTTTAACACTAATTTATCTATATTCACTGTGGTAGCATCTTTGCTTGTGTAACGTCAATAATGATTTAATAAATATTTAATAAATATTTATTAAATGTTTCTAATAGATCGCGGGGAAGTCGATTATGTTTCTTTTGTCTGCCTCAAATAATACAAGAATCTACAAAACATCTCAATGTTTCATGATATTTTTTTAGATGTGTTTGTATTATCTGGGCTGACTCTTATTTATTCAAGTAAAATTAGAATCTAACGAAATCGAGTCTGAAAATTAACTGACTTCGTCTTTCTACTAATATTTTATTTTGAAAAACAACTACGTATATAACGCATTCACATGTATAATATATAAATAAAAATTACTATTTTTTACATAAACACTAAAAAGTAATAAAAATATTAATATTTTTTCCTCTTATTATCGAGGTATGAGTTATTAATTATCTCGTAATACATGATCCCTTTACGCCTTAACAGTTAAGAATTAACATGACGAATAAATACAGTTTGACTCAATATGAGTCAAATCATTTGCACGTCACGCTCGTAATCGGCGTAGCAAGCGATATGACAACGGCGCGACTGTACGACGTACCCGATCTCGTTGAGCGCGCACGGCCGACACTTGTTGCATTTTGATTAAAGCGGATGCAAGGAGGGTGCGGGGCGGGCGGAGAGTGGAGGCAGCGCAAGCCTCGCGCACCACGCGAGCCCTTACAAACGACTAAAAGGTCTCACTGCTCACGCTCTTGATGGAAAAAGTTCATCGGCTACGTAAAATGAACAGAGGATATGCATTGTGTGTGCAATGTTCCCATGTTAACCGTCGTTAGATAGGTAAGTTCCTGAAAATTACAACCGCACCGTGCGCGCACGCGGCTCAATGGAGCCGCACCTCTCTCTCTCTCTCTCTTTCTCTCTCTCTCTCTCTCTTCGCCTCTTTCTTTCTTTTCTCTTTTTCATTTAAGTATTACACATATGCGAATACACAATATTTACACAGACGATCCGTCCGCCTGTTTCATTTCAATGATCCCACGAATACGCTTCGTTTTAGTGATACTATACAGTCACGCACAAGTGTATAACTTTCCTCGTTTTCTCTCAATCTTCTGCCCTTTTCTTGATATTTTTCCGGTATATTTTATTATTTCACCTGTATCACCTTTTCTCCCCGTATTCACTACCGTTTTCTTCCCTACAGAAAAAACTATCCTTTCCACACCCTTTTTCTCTTTTCTCCTCTTTGCGCGTTATAAAGGAATATAAAACTATCTATATAAAAAGATTACGTAAGAATCTGGTGGATTACCGACGAGCGCCGCGATTCGAATCCCTTGCGGAGTGTTGTCTCTTTGGAATTTTCGTGTTAGACGTTGACTTTAGACGGAGCGTCTATCCCTCTCAGTCCCGATATGTGCACACGGAGATAAGAAGAAGTGCGTTGTGTAAGGACTCGGAGCATTTTTCAGCACTCGAATGGAGCGGCGTTCGTTGAAATCCACGCATTTATATTGTTTTCACGGTGTTTTACGTAAGACTAAGTCGATTCCTTATGAAATACGTCGAGCGCATCTCATCGAGGACTATCCGGATACATTATGAGACGCATTTCAAATCGCAAGAAAAAGATTTTTGCACATGAAAGAATGTTTTGGTATCGTGAAAATTCTCATAAACATGTCATCATCGTTCCTCCTCTCACTCTCTCATCTTTCTTTCTATCGTATTTTCGATTTACTCGCTTATCTATAACAATGTTCGTCGTTTATTCTCTCTTTTCTTTCGTTTTCCTTTCATACATACACATCCATACAGCCATAAACACGCGCGCGCTCTCTTCTACTCGTCTATTTCTTTACCATATTCTCGCAAAATAACTTAATATCTATATCCAATATATTAGATATTAAATATAATAACCATATTAATATATTAATTTTAAATAATATGATTTCCAACAAAGCGCCCGCTACGCTCAACAAATGTAAATAAAATTAACATAATTCGAGGAATTCTCATAGAAATTACTTATTGATGATTTCATGATAAATTTTGGTACGTTGCAATAATATTAATGATTTGTATTTAAAAAAAGTTTCTCATAATTCGTGAATATATTTTGGTTGTTTTTGGCATTCTACCGCGAGTACTGACTAATCGCTAATATGTGTATTCTTTATGAATCAAAATTATATATATAGTTATAAGCGATAATATACAACTACAATTCTCTCTCATTATAGATCTCAGAGATCGTTATGAATAAAAATAAAAAGAATAATACATATACATATAAATACATACATACATACATATATATATATATATATATATATATATATATATATACACACACACACAC
>Ga0157364_1002119_pt1 | contig 18030 bp, 9 predicted proteins | sample AttsexASBM2_FD_111476 | JGI IMG/M metagenome (GOLD analysis project Ga0157364, IMG submission 111476) | Fungus gardens microbial communities from leaf cutter ant in Ribeirão Preto, State of São Paulo, Brazil - Atta sexdens ASBM2 | ecosystem: Host-associated > Fungi > Mycelium > Unclassified ...
GGAAAATACGGTATTAAAAAAATTCTGAAAAAATTCTCAGAACTTTATGAGAAGAAAATAAACAATTTTTGTCTTTTGCTATTTTTCTGTAAAGTTGATAGTATTTAAGTAAAAAATTATTGAAAACCAATATTCAGCAATTTTTAATGATTAATATCTTGTTAACTATTATGAAAATTGTAAAATGGTAGTGGACTTTTCAACTCAGTTTGTAGTCTATTCTGTCTATGCGAAAGTTTTTATCAGACATCTTGTATAAATACGATGATGTTTTGATTTGCGTAAGCAGTTATAATCTTCGTTAAATCATAAATAAATATATCTGTATTGGAACACGTTGCAATCCGTATCACCGAATTTACATCTATATTAATCTCAGTGAAGAAGCGATATCCATTGAAACTTTCGAAGAAAATGCGTGTGGCCGTCGTAGGCGCCGGTGTAATAGGAGTATCAAGTGCGTTTGCTGTGAAAAGCGTTTTTCCAAGTTATGATGTGAAGATCTTCGCTGATGCATTCTCACCTGATACCACTGGCGATGGAAGCGCTGGTTTATGGACTCCTTTTCTCCTCGGTGATACACCTGCTGAGGACATAATGTAAGTACGCTCGATTATATCTGCAGATAATGAATCACACTTTATGAACTTCACAGATTTTTCTTGAAGAAAAATATAGCTTGAAGAAAAATATAGACATTGATTTTTCACGTTGAATGCTTTTACATTTTAATTTATCGCAAATATAGGTACAGAATACAGGCCTATAGATCTGAACCATCTAATATTTCTGATAAATAATAAATTACGATACTTAATTATAATAATTATACTTATAGGTCAATTCTAAGCAGAATCGTAAGACTCATAAAATTTGTAAGAACTTATGACTAATATTCTAATTTTATACATAAGACGTACAATTATTCATAAATATCTACGATTTCTAAAGAAATTTTATGATTAGTTTGTATAAATGTATTCGTAAAAAAACTGTTTGTATAAATGTTGTATAAAGATATATAAAGCACTTAAAAATTCTTACAAATCTTATAGGAATATGTTACGAGCCTTACAATTCTGCTTAGAATTTAGGCATTAATTATAATAATTAATTGTATGATATTTTGTTAGTCGTTGGGCTGGTAATACACATCAGTGGTTCGAGCAATTTTGGAAAGCCGGATTATCATCGAAAACGGGTGTTTCTCTATTGCCTGTAACTTATGTTACTAGTGATTATGAGGATTACCTTGAGCCAATATGGGTAAAATTTGTCTATGGCTTCCAAAAACTAAGTAACGAAAGATTACAACGCTTAAGTGAAGAACACAAGTCCAATTACAAGTAAATTAAACCTTTATAAGGTGGCTTAAATATATAAATAATTCAAACCATAACAATTCATACGTCGCAAGATATTCATTCAGATTTTGTATATGTAATAGTCTTTAATTTATTTTAATTTAATTATTTAATTTTAAGATATAACACGGAAAATATACTTGACTGATTCAATTCAAATAAAGAGCATACAGCCATGTCGCAAGATATTATTAGCAAATGTCATTTATTAAAAATTATGAAGTTACAAAAATATATAAATAAATATATAAATATATAAATCTATTTCTTAGATTTATATATTTTTGTAATTTCATAATTTTAAATAAATGACATTTGCTAATAATATCTTGCGACATGGCTGTATGCTCTTTATTTGAATTGAATCAATTACAAGTACATTTTCCGCGTTATATCTTAAAATTAAATTATTATAAAATTAAATAATTAAATTAAAGATTAATAAAATAAATTAAAGATTATTACATATACAAAATCTGAACGAATCGCTTTATTTTCATTTTAATTACCGCTTATTATTACTGTCTCTTTCGAATATTTGTCAAGATTTGAAGTTAATAATTTTAGACAAGGTATACAATATATAACTTATACTGCTGAACCGGTTCTACTCCTGCCGTGGCTCATGGAAAAGTTTGTTTCTTTGGGCGGAGAAATAGAAAGAAGGAACATTAAAATGTTGCACCAATTAGCAGAAGAAGGGTATGATTTAATAATAAACTGCAGCGGACTCGGTGCACGAGAACTCGTCGCAGATGAAACGATGACGCCTATTAGAGGTCAGGTGTACAGGGTAATTGATCCTCCAATCTACATTGCATCTCCGTATTTTTAAGTATATTCAAGTATATAAGTATATTAAAGTTACAATAGTAGTGATTCATTTATATATTCCATGTGTGTGAATGTAAAAATATTTTAAAAAGTTATCATTTAAGTCAATCTTTTTCATAAAAAATGAAAGTCGTACGCTGTCTCTTCTTTCTTTGTCAATATGTGTCTGATATATTTTCTTTAAAGTATTGCCTTGCTGATGAATTTAAAATTAACTGATTTAGAGATGTTTATTTAAGGTAAAAGCACCTTGGGCAATGCATTGTTTTTTGGCGAATGATGATGCCTCATGCAATTACATTATTCCTAAGTATGTAATATTAATAATGCATATTTATTGACAGTGACGTTTATTCCACGACCTCTATAATATTTGTCCACAGCATCCACAGCGTCGTAATAGGTGGTACTCATCAAGAAGGTGATTTCGATCGTTCTGTACGAGAGAAGGATTCGAAACACATTTATGATGGATGTTGTCGTATAATGCCGTCTCTAAAGGTCCTTAAGATACTCATAAATTTAAGTCCTCTGTTAGCCATGTGGAATTTTGCATTATCTGTTAACAATCTGGATCTTTAAACTTTGGTCCATATTTTCGTATTGTTGTTGTTGAACTGTAAAAATCTGACAAATGTATGCTGAAAGCTTTAATAATGAGATTTTACTATTGTAAAAATCGGATTGTATTTTATTCGTTTTTTACAGATTTAAATTCATCAAAATTCACAATCAAAATATCTGTGTCTGTCTTCAAAATTCAACTTGATTAACGGAGGATTAATAAAAGCACATTGTATGAAAACCTGAAAGATTTTTGTATACTAAAAGCTTCAATAATGAGTTTTTACTATCATAGAAATTGGATTGTGTTTTACTTATTTTTTACTACAGGTAACATGCATGTTGCATAAGATGTTTAAAAAATGTCTTTTAAATATCTTATATCTAAAAGATATTTAAAGATATCTTTTAAAGATATTATGCAACATAAATGTTATCTGAAGTTACATATATTTAAATTCATCTATGAGAAATATTTACGATCAGAATATCAGTTTCAAAGTTTAACTTGGTGGAGGATTAATAAAAGACTAGTCATTTTTCAAAATAATTTACGCTTGTAATTTCTGTCGTAGGGGAGTGAAATAATACGCGCGTGGGTGGGCCTTCGACCAGGGCGACCGCGAGTTCGTCTGGAGTGCGAGAGCCTCAACTTGTCCATGGGAAAAGAGTTCAAGGTAAATTGCCATAAGATAATATACTGTTAACTATATGCCAAGAGTAATATTGAGTTGAACTTTAATACACCATCATTCGAGCGCCTAAACTTTATGATCGTTTCTTATAACTAAGCTAGTTTCATGCTTTATTTTAGGTGATACACAATTACGGCCACGGCGGAAGTGGCGTGACGCTGTGCTGGGGATGCGCCATGGATGTCGTGGAGATGATAAAAAACTTAAAAGTACCTGAATTAAACTCCAAACTGTAACTTCAGGGACAGAATAAACTTTTTATCCTTCATACATTTTTACCTACACCGTTGCAGGGCGTTTAACCTTGCTCGACTCTTTCTTTTTATATCGCCCGAAGAATTGTGTCGTTAAAAATGTTTATTCTCATTTTTTTATTTATCTCCTTTTTATTTCAAATTTAAATTAAATCTAAATTGTTTCTCCAGCGAGAGGGTGTTACCATTAAGAACTTTCATTTTTCTCGATCCGCCTATTTGACACTTGATCGATATTCGTAATTCTTATTTTAGACCTATTTGTTTCGCATAACAATGGCAAAAAGTCGAGAAACATAATTAAACGTCAAGAAAGCGAATGTAAGCGCGCGAGAGTTCAATCTGTGCGGGGCGCACCAACCTATTTAAAGTTTCGTGTCGTGCAGATCACTTCCGTAACTGTACATACAATTTCTAAATATGGTCGTCAGGCTGTAATTAAAGCACCAAACTAACTACTAAGATACCTTACATGTCGACTATGCCGCAGTAGTCGCGTAAAGGTAGACGTCGGTGACGCGTGTCTCTTCAGTCGCAATACGATCTATATCGGCCATACAGCTTTTCTTTCGCAACAGCATTTAACGTTTTAACGTTCGTCATCAAAATTAAACAAGAAAATCGGCAGGTACGTTCATTAATATAAAAAATATATTTTATATAAATTTGATACGTTTGACAAATTTGAATCAATTTCGTCCTAAAAAATGTTACATACTCTTTATAGAGAAACGTTCCGTTGTATTTGTAATATTTAGCAGTAATCATATATTATAATAATGATTTATGATGAATAAGAACCGTCTTAATAAAATTTAAAATATTTAAATATAAATTCAAGCACTGCTGCTGTGGGTTTTTTTATGAACGTTTTCTTTAAACATTAATTACATAAAGCTAAAGCTAGAAATTTTGAAAATGACAGTGATTAGTTTCTAAAAAATTATATCAAAAAGAATTTATTTATGATTAAATTTGTTAATCTGAAGCTCGATTGTGTATCTTGAAACAAAATAAAAATTACAAAAGTGAGCAAATTCACTAAATTCACAAAAAAACAATAAATATCTAGTAAATATTACTAAATGAGATAAAAATTTAGTAAATTTGCTCACTTTTGTCATTTTTTTCACCATGATTTTCATCTTGGTTCAAGATATATAATCGACTTTTTGATTTGATCCGTATCAATTAACATGATTATCACGTCTACGCGGCAAATGCAAATATGAGAGGGATTAAGTTCAAATTGAGTTTGACGCGTATTGACTGACAGCGTGATTGAAATAATCGAATAATGAAAAGCAGCAGCGGTCATGATCATCGAATACAGCGACAATTGTCCGGTGATATTGCACGATTCTAAAAACAGTAATTCCAGAAACGAGAGCGTAACAAACGGCATCAAGTCTGCAAAGAAACGACCTTGCAAGTCGTCATTTCAAAATTGTATACAGAAATATATCAATCTCAACAATTCCTCGGACTTATCGCTTGCAAACAACAGAATAAGTGTCGCCAAGCATGATTTCGAGTGGCATCACTGGAAGATCACCACAAATAAAGGAAATAACACAGGTATTCGTAAATTGAGAAGGCAAATTCAAAATCACATTTAATAACAAATTCATGCGAGATAGGCATAACGAAGAATGTACGAAGAGAAAAACAGAATAAGAAGATCTGTAAAAACTTTGGCTGCTTCAGCGATCTGATCGTTGGAAAACTCATTTCTTTAATTTAATCTTAAACGGAAAGGATGATTTTGCTGAAATATTCAAAAATTTAGCTTAATGTGGACACATAATTTTATTGAATTACAAAATAATTATGTAGAATCCTCGAACGAGGTGGTTACTAGAATGTAAAAATTTTTTGAAATACTGTTTCACTCATTTTTTAAACACTCTTGCTTAAATTCTACGTAATTATTTTGATTGATGGACTAACAAAATTATTTTTAAATTTACATCTAATTTAATTTTTAAATACTTCAACAAATTCATTCTTTCCGTATAACTTTATAAAAATATTCTCTTTTATTCTTTAGAAACACTTTAAATTTTCCACGCTTTTATGTCTTAGTAATTTTTTATAATCATTAATTTTTTATATTCATTAATAAAACTTTCCGAATAGACGCATTATGCAAAGGAAGTGATTCAAAGCGACACAAAGAGGATATGGAAGAAACATCAAAGACGACCAGGATTAAAAAAAAGCGGAGGTACTGCAAAGAATATACATTTACTATACATTTCGTTTAAGAGCCGAAATTGACTTTGCAATTTAAACGAAACAGATTTTTAACAATCTGCACGGTGAATTGCAAGTACGACGTGGTTAGACGTATGGCCATGCAATTCAGAATGAAGGAAGTTACAGAGGACAGCAGTTGGGATCTCTATTGGACCGATCAAAACATCAATGTAGAGCGTATCAAAGACATGAAGAGGTTCCAGAGAGTCAATCATTTCCTTGGGATGACAGAGATATGTAGAAAGGATCTACTCGCTCGTAATCTCAATCGCATGCAGAAGCTATTTCCGAAGGACTATAATTTTTTCCCAAAAACTTGGTGCTTTCCCGCGGAGTAAGATACACACATTTTGATTTAAACTGTTCATTTAGCAAATAATATAGTTCTAATAAAATTTTATTATTAGAATACTATTTTATTGTTAATAATCTCAGCAAAAATTTATTTTCTGTTTCACGTTTAAATTCAGTGCATCAAACTTGAATAACTTAAATAATAATATAATAATATAAAACACAAATTATACAATTTTTATCTCAATACATTAAATATATAAAACATTATTTTCTATAAAATATTCCTTCGCGAATAAAATTTGCTTAATAATTTTATACACATATTTCACTTTGAGTCTAATTGAAATTTTATATCTTAGTATAAATCACACACACACACATACACACACACACACACACACACACACACACACACACACACACAATTTTTTAATAATAATAATAATCATAGATGAGATTAAATATCGTATGACAATTCTACGAATCGTTTCATGTGTCAAAATAAAAAATGCGGTCTATCGATTGAAAGTCCTCTTATCTATTTTACAAGCGCGAGGTTCTCGTATGCGTGAGTCATTCTGTTTTGCTTCACTGAACAATCGCTCTCGGGTTCCCAGTCGTAAATTCCAAAGGTTTGCCATTACGGTGATAAAGAATAATCAATATTTCCCAAAGTCAAAGTGCGTATAAGCAGATCAAAAGCTCTGGATTTCGACTTCCAGTCACGGTGACGCAATGGCTTACGCCAAGGCGCGGAGATCAAAAACCTTCATCATCAAACCGGATGCCGGCTGCCAAGGTCGTGGCATTTATTTAATAAAACATTTAAAGGACATCAAATTAAGCGATCGCGAACGAAATTTGATCTGTCAAGTATACATCGCAAGGGTAGGAACTATTATTAATTTTTCCCGCAAGAAAAAAATCATTGGAAGTTTACCGATTAACTTTTTCTTTTTTATAAATAAGATACAATTTTTTACACATTTTTCTTTCCTTTATATTCTCTTAAGATGCTTTAAAATTTGTTCAGATTTCTTTCCAACTAATATATGCAATTGTAACAAAAAATTTCATTACGTTACAGCACAAAATAAGTATAATGCCTTTTTTCTTATTATATCCTTAGCCCTTTTTAATAGACGGATACAAATTTGATCTACGTATTTACACACTAATCACGTCATGTGATCCTCTCAGAATTTATGTGTATAACGAAGGACTCGTGAGGTAAGACATAAAAAGAATACTTAAGAAAATAAATCTTGATGGCATGAGATACAATTCTCTTAAAATATTTTTTTAATATAAATGATTACTTTTTTATATAATAAATAGTTACTTTTTATTTTTATATAAATAGTTACTTTTTTACTTTTATATAAATAGTTACTTTTTTACTTTTCAAATTTACAAATACACATACATATGTATATATTTTTTTGATTTATTGGAAAGTGCAAAACACATCACATTTTTAGATTTGCAACCAGCAAATACAAGGAACCGATCGGATACAATATTTCTAATATGTTTATGCATTTGACAAATTATTCTGTTAACAAGCATAGCCAAATGTATATTATTGATGATGAAATTGGTAGCAAAAGGTTCGTATATATTGGCTGTAGAATTGGTGATAAAATACCAATCAGCAAATTATTCCTTACAGAAAAATATCGACATTGAATAAGTGGTTTAAAATGAAAAATATCGATGTAGATGAATTATGGAATAAAATCGACGAAATTATAATTAAAACTATAATCGTCGCATATCCTGTATTGAAACATAATTACCATGCATACTTCTCGATGCACAATATGATTTGCGCGTGTTTTGAGCTATTGGGATTCGACATTTTGCTCGACTGGAAGCTCAAGCCTTACCTTCTTGAAGTAAGCTTTTTATAGAGAGATTAAGATATCTAAAAAAAATATTATTAAACAATAAAAATAATAAAGATTCAGAGAGCTGCTAATGAGAGTCATACGCTGTTGTAGGTGAGTTGCGGAAGAGATAGACGAAATAGATAATCTTCAGATTCATGGTTATCTTCATTTTATTTCGAAACAAACCTTTATTATTTAAAATGAATCTTTATTATTTTTATTGTTTAATATTGAGAGTCCTTATTTATATTTATTTAATTAATTGTGTTTAAATATTATTAAATATATTCTCTATACAATTAGTAAATCTATCAGGTAAATCACTCGCCAAGCTTTCACACAGATGCACAGATAGATAGAGACGTAAAGGAAGGATTGCTGATGGATACCTTCGATATATTAAATTTACAATACGATAAAAAGAAAATAATAGAGGAAGACAGGAAGCGAATTAGAGAGCGACTTCTTCAAGGTTTAAACGGAAAAGATCTCAGGCAAGTGAAAGAACATAATATAATTTATATAGATAATTGATCTTCTCATTACACCAATCTCATAATTAATTCCAATTAATTGCAAAACTTTATTAAAAAACTTATTAGTAAAAATGGCATCCAATTATAAACATTTTTTATAATCCATACGTGATATAAAAATTAAATCCGAATTTTTAATTAGTATGTTAAAATATTTATCGAGAGTTTTTCATTTTATAAAATATAATTCATAGAATTTTAAAAATTCGAGTTTTCTATATAATATAACAGAAAATATATTGCAATAAAAGTCTGATAATAAATCGAAACGTTACAATGCGCAGTCAATTAATGACTCGGCTTCAATGAAATCCGATAGAAACGAGAACAATTACATGCAGAGGCAATTTCAGTGGGAGGACGACCACATGGGCAATTTCCGAAGAATTTATCCATGTTTTGACGAGGATAAATATCAGTCTTTCTTCACACAGAATACCTTTTTCATTTTCCAAGATACGGTGACATCAAGAGCGCGTGAAGAAGCATCGAGAATAGAGAAAGAAGAGAATGAGGTAAATTTTTCATCAATTCACAATTTTGTATCTTCAACTTGGCAGATGAATCTTTAAAATAATTTTTCATATTTATTAATGTTACGTTAAAATTATTGTCAATACGAGGTGCGCGCGCGCGCGCGCGTGTGTGTGTGTGTGTGTGTGTGTGTGTGTGTGTGTGTGTGAAGCGAAACGAGATACTTTTTTAGTTTTTATATAAAACATATAAAGTATAACATCACAAAGCTTTTATCAGAGATTTTTATCAAATTAATATAAAACTTTTTAAAATATAGCGAGCATTGACGTTAATAAAATTGCTCGTTGTTCATCCAATAAAATAAACTGCAGCATTAATCCACATACAAGTTTTAGCTTTAATAAATTATTATACTCAAGAATATTATTAAATTCATGTTTTTATAATTATTTTTTAATACCTTAATAAATTACTGTTCTAATCTAAATAAATTCTTAATCTTTTAATCGATTACTTTTCATAATTACTTTACATAATTTTGTCTTATTTAAGCTAAAAGCAAAAGAGGAAGAACGCAAACAAATCGGGAAATGGAGCGAGCAAAAATTAGGCCTTGAAAGTTCAAACGCACCAAAGAACTTGCAAGAGAAAAGTAAATCCGTAGGCGTGATAAGGAAAAACGTTAGTATATAAAACAGTTCTATTTAATTGAATTTTCACTTATACAGAGAAATGCTTCATTTTATATATATGTATATTTTATATATTTTTTATATTTTATTATATATATATTTTTTTTTCGTGAAAATAACTGAGTAAAGATTAGAAAAGAATAATTATTTCTTAAGAAAAGTACGAAAACTCAGCAGAAGTTATAAATGGAATGTTAAATGAGATAGGACTTTTTTCTCTACCTCCGGGAAAAAGCAAGCACATTATCATCGTCGCTTTTTCGCAGATCAATAAGCAGGATGCAGAGAGATCTACTACCCTGTACTCTTTCGAGCCTGAAATCATATCGGAATCTGAAGAGAGGAAACGAATAACGGCTCTGGCGCAGAGAGATTTTCTCATCAAGAGCTACGGCTTGCTCGAGCAGATATACATAGCGATGAAGAGAAACGGTATGTTACGACCCGCCGATGAGAAAAAGTACGGTTTGTACGGCAGGCTGGGATTACACGCAAATACGAATCACAGCACATGCTCTTCTTCGCATAAATCTCATAATCGTCAAAACGACCACCTGGATACTACGCAAGCAGCCGCGAACCAATGTCCGCATTATTCCCTGAGAATGAATGAAGTAAGTATTTTTATCAATCGAGACATTGTCTCGTCTCAAAAAATCAAATCCAGATATATAAATCAGATTTTACTCGACGAAGTTTTTATGCTATTTACATTCAAAGAGAAGTAGATCTCTTCTTTCACTTTTTATTTATTTTTATTTAACACAAAAAAAGAGATAATATTTATTAAGTATTCGAGAAATGTATGAAAGAAATATATATAATTTTCTTTTTTAGCACAAATCGATGAATCATCAGCGTAAGTTTACAAATTCAAATAAAAGTAAGCAAGACGATAGTTATTATAAGCAACGTTCTGGAAATTATCGCCTCCTAGCAAACACAGTTACATGTAACGTACTTATTAATTATTTTTCCACTCAACAATATAACAGTATAATAATATAATACATATTATATTAGTTATAGTGTTAAGTGAAGAAATTACAACTGCAGATACGTTATATATAACTTTGCATTTATTAGATACGCGTTTAAAATCGTTATCCTTTTCAGGCTCGTGGATAACATGCAACGAGGCACTCGTTTACGTTCGTCCGAAAATACCACAAAAACTGTGGAGGGAAGAAATAAATTCTGATAATCATATTGGACGCATAACAAAAGCACATATTGCTAGAACATTGTCGAATACTGTTCGACTACACACGCTTGAGAGAAGATCCCATTTGATGAAATCTAAGCTGCATTCACGTTTTTATCTGTCATAACCTGCGTTCGTTTTTAAAATTAAATGAATTAAATATAATTATGTAGAAATATAATTATTTATTACAACAATTATTTAGAGTTGTTATCATTCAGCACCGAGGATGAACAGACCATCTTCTCTATCTGGAATTTTAAAAAGTAAAGAAATATGCTACCTAATATATATAAAAAGAATTATTTTTTCGAAAGATATAAAAGATACAAAAGCAGAAGATATATAAAAGATTAATATAAAATTGACTAAAAAAATTTAAATAGATATTATGAAGATTTTGTAATATTATGCTATTAATATTCCTAACATTGAGTATAAATGAAGATTAAGATTCGTAATATTGAGAAATACAATTTCACATTATAAATATATTACATATATTCCTATAAAACAATTGCTCAGCCGCGTTAAAAATACTTTATTAAGTAAATTCATATATCGAGTCAAGAAGAAATAAAAAACAAGCCTTATCCAACATCTAGAAATGCAATGAATTTCAGGACACGTTTCAGTGTGTGAGCGGATTCTATTTTAAGGTAGAGAACAGTAATATATAAAAATCAACAATGTATCGACTTGTTATTTAAAGTGCCATATAAATATGTACAATAGATATATAAGTGAACATGTACACGTCGCATAAGAGTGGGAATTAGGTACGCGCCGGTGCGTATGTAAAATGATCATACACACATACGCAGACGCCAGTCTATAATATGTATAACAATTTTTATTGCTGATATATATTCTGTATTCACATGATAAAAAATAATCTATGAACAATTTGTCGCTTGCTGAGTTTTTGCTCCATTCGTGATATTGCGTCCACGTTGTTTTGTCGCAGCATCTCATCATCTCGTTTCTTCAGTTTCTCCTCCTACTTTTTTTTTCATCTATTAGTCTTATCGTTTTTCATGTCGCGATCGGTAAACCGAGCCTGTCGTGGACGCGTTTCAAGAGTGCTACGACAAATAATAAGAATCCAAAATTCTTTCAAAGTTCAAAATCGAAATAACAATAATCCGCAATTTTATACAAAATAATACTGTGTAAGAGGTATGTGTATGTATTTTCAATGGATGTGTGTGTGTGTGTGTGTGTGTGTGTGTGTGTGTGTGTATGTGTGTACATGTGTGTTGTATCTGTTTGTAAAGTAATGTGCCGAATTAGCAACGACAAGGATTGCTCTCTTAAATTTCTAAATCACGACCGGATTTCCTAAATTACAATTCTTTTTTCCTTCGATTATAAAACGTAACGGTATTAAATGATAGCAACACTTCGCAGAATCTACGTATGTAGGCGATGTAATGTCGGCACCCTCGACTGTAAACTGCATTGTGTTACGTCATTGTAAGAACAAGAATTAGTGCGAAATACATTCAACATATTACGATCGATGAATCCTTTTTTTCTTAACGTGATATATATTATTTACATAAAACCACTGTGCGACTGCGACAAATATTTGCGCGTCTCTCTCACTTGATTCCCACCATATTAAATCTTAGATATAGAAAGGCTTATGTACATAAAGTCAATAGATATTTATATGATATCCTATATTATACCGCTTATAAAAAGAAAAGACCGTAAATATGTATTATATTCATGCGAAGTATTTCCATCTCCGTTAAAAAAAAAAATCGTCACATATTTCGGCGTATATACATACTTCCTGAAAATAAAGGTAACTGCATTTGAAGAAAGTTGCAATAAGACAAACAGTTGGACACATATAAAATGCATTTGTTTCGAACAGATTTTTACAAGAGGGGGTTAAGCTATCGTCGTAAAATATATCAAATCGTTATCGATAAATGAAGAAAGGAATTATTGCGCGACATGTATCGAAATGAATGCTACGTAACATAAATTTGTAGCAATCATCTTTGATGATAATATTTGTGACTTAAATTACAGTTCAATTATTTTTTTGTACTAGAAAATGATTCATCCGCTGCTTCGGCCATTGACAACGTTATTCGTGTAAATCTTCGTAAATCGCTTAATCCCCTGTAGCTTTTAATCTTCGTAATAAAAATAATGTTAACAGCTTTTTGTGTGATTCTTCCCGCGCGAGAAAATAGAAAGAAGATATGTGAAGATGGTATCCTATTCGTTGTAATACTAAAATATGAGCATTATGTAGGATCCTGCGTATGTTACTCACATGTAATATGTGTTAAAAACGATTATATCTAGTAAACAAGCTTAAGGCATGAATTATACGGAGACTTCGAGTAAAAAATAATTTAATTTTAGATTAAGAAATATTGGCCTATAAAATTAATTTCTTCATCTAAAATTAAATTCGTCAATTTCATATTGAGAATAAATTAGTAAATTTATCTAATTAAGGTACCGTAAACACTAATTATTTCAATAATAATTTCCGCACTTCGTCAGATCTCCGTTTAATACAGGCATTAAATGATATATATATATATATGTGTATATATATATATATATAATCTAGCTAATATTTCATATACATATAAAAACTATACAATCCGTAGACGTAATTTTATATTAGCTGCCGACGGAATTTAGTTTTTTCATTTTAACAGTTAATCTCCTGACAATAATATGCTCTTTTTTTAAATATTAATATCGCCGATATTATAAACCTGGCAGATGCGAAGATTACGCTAGCTAGTTAAAATTGTTAAATGTGCATAGATTCCTTTATCATGAAGTTGAGAGACATTACTTTATTTTATTTCGAAATAGTTTGAATTTAATAGCAAATTTGGTTGGATGCATTAGTGTGGCTCAAAGTCTGTTGTACATTAATTTATCTAAATAGATATAATATAGGAGCTTTGAACGGTTAAACATCCAATGTATCTACTAAACGATGACATAATTGTGATGGGCATCTCATTAATTTAACTATGTATGCAATACGTATATCCGTATGTCCGTATATCATTTTGTGTACAACAGTCTTTGTGTACACTACTCAAATTCGCTACATATTATCTTTTATAGACATAAACGATGAATTCAGATGAATTGTAAATTATAAAAGCCCAAATACTAGCAAAAGACACGTAATCTGTAAGACTCAATTTCAATAATTTTACAATTTCAATTTTTAACAATTTCATTTTTCACTTTAGCTTTGCCTGAATGTTAGAGGCTCATGCTGAGGCTGATTTCGTTTCTTATCTTTCTATTGAATTATAAAAGCCTGTTACAATAGAAAAATCTGCATGTTAATATCAGTCAAATAAATTCCTGTTGTGTGCGTAAGCAATCTCATTAAAGATTACTTCATAAATAAAACATTTTTATAAAAACTCTTTACACAACTTTAGAAATATATTTCTTACATCCTAATTTAACTACGCCTGTTAAATCAAGAGTTTAAACCATGGCAACAATATACGTATAATCAACCAAATTATTAACATGAAAAAAGTAAAATATATTTAATTAAAGATTAAACTGGCAAATCAGTTTTGTTTTTCGCTGCTATTGCAAATTCGATTGCATCACTGGCGCAAATAAAGCCTATTGTACATTTATTTACCAAAATGTAAAAACATCTTAAATTGATGAAATACACAACATATATTTTATCAAATATGATCTAATCCGTTTATATACTGTTTTTACATTATTTATATGTATAACTAGTCTTTAAATATGCGCTAGTGCATTCATGCGTCTATTACGCATCCAACCGAATTTGTTATTAGATTTTTTTCAAAAAAAAAAAGGCAACTTACTTATCTTGCGCATTTTAAAAAATTTGCCGTATTATTTTTATTCTACATTCATTTTCCATTTTGTTTAAAAACAAAAAATATTTCATCATATATGAATAAAATATTTGCTTTCAGTCAGATTTATAGAAAAGTCAAAGAGAGCGCTAAAAAAAAAACTAATAAAAAAAATTAAAGTAATAAAATTTACCATGGTTTTCTTTATACTAAAATAATGACATATAAAAATATAAGAATTGCAGCATTTCAAGATACATCGCCTGGGAGTATCAATACTGCATTTGTTGTGTAATTCCGTTTTAAATGGAAATAGCTAATTCTGTTTATGCTGATTGTATTAAGTCACAAACTTAAATTTAATAAAAAATTTAATATGTAAATTTTTAACAATAAAAATATGACTTGCGACAAGCTCTTATCAACCTGCAATCAATCAATATAATTTGTATCACAATAAATATATCATCTGCATGATAAAGGCGATATATTCATGAATGTAATAAACCAAAGACAATTTAAATAATGTATGACCTATTTTGTATAGGATTTCAAATATCAATGTGATTTTAATGTTGATTTATACTTTTTATGCTATTACCTTAACAAAAATATAAAAAAATTATAATTACTGCGCGATGACAAATGCACTCGTACAAATTAATTTCTTTTAGTAAAATTAATATTACAAACAACATTTAAATATCAATTGCAAAAATGATAACATTTATTACGATGTTTATCAGGAACTTTTATATATAAAAGAAGACAATGCAAAATTGTTCACGGCTCGTGTATAATATATGTCTTATCCCTGCTTTGCTAATAAAACCAAATATAGATACCATTAATTTTGAATTAAATGCAATTAGTCATAGAAGTATTAGATTTGTAAATCTTAAGTATTTAGAAATTTAATATTTTTTTAAATTTTTGTTTTGATATCTTGAGCCATAAATTTTTAAAATATTTTAAATTCTACTTTAATTTTTTATATAAAAAAATTATATGATTATTACCAATTATTTTCACTATCCAAGATTCAAATTAAATAATATTATAATTTAAAATAATATTATAATAAAAAATATTATAATTTAATGAATCTAATGTATGAATCCATTTGTCATGAACAATTTGAAATTAAAATGACATTTGAGTGTTATACCTCTGCTTTCATATTCATTGATACAACTTACAATGATGTCCTAATATTTCAACAAGTTAAAGCTAATGTATTAACAAACAGCGTATTTTTATGTTGAATGCACGACTTCGTACGTGCATTAATATTTACCATGTGCTAGGGTGTTTGTGTATATGTGCTGTGTGCACAATCGCACACGCATATATGTGTGTACCACATATAAACGCTAACAAATAGTCACTGGAGCGTCGCACGAACGACGGGACACGAAGTGTTATGGTTTATACTTAACCAGGGGTATGCTTTTCGATTGCAAACACTTATCACACACCCATTCTGCATAGACCTCTTGCGTTAATGATTGATAAGCGTATTCTGTTAATCCTGTGCAGCCCCTAAAATAATCGCGTTGTCAAAAAAAAAATCAACATATATTTTATATTACTTTGTTCATCATTGTTTTAACAGCTCACCTATGAAACCAAAAATTACAACCTGATTCGCACAGAATTGCCTGATCATTATCGTGTACTTCTTTATGACAAATTCCACAGGGATAAATCGGTGGCGCATTAGGATTTTGTGGATTAAATACCATTGATTGATCTGGAGGATATATCTGCAAAAAAAAATGATAAATTACAAATAAATTTGTTTAATCTAAACTTGCTGAATATAGTTATCATAAATTAATTATATTAATTGCAAATATATTGATATTGATAAAAGCATAACTTACTTTGCCCGCAGAAATTGGCATTGGCTTTGGACCCATTCCTGGTGGACCTTGAAACCCGTGTGGTGGCATAGACCCTCCCATAGAATTGATAGGATGTCCCATAGGTGGTCCACCACCCATATTGTTGGACATTGTGCCCATTGGACCTGCCATGTGACTTCCCATTTGATTGTGATGGCTAATATTCATATTGGACATACTACTCATTCCTGGACCACCCATATTCATATTATTTATTTGATTTGGTCCAGTCATATTCATGTTGTTCGATACCATCGAACTCATGGTGGTCATAGGTCCATTCATAGGTCTTCCTAAGTTGTTAAGATTATTTCCCATATGATTCGGATGAGGTTGAGATCCATTATGTCCCAGTGGACTGTTTACATTGTTTAGTGATGGCCCATTTAATGGACTGTTGGGCGGTATATGGCTATTTATGTTATTCATGTTCATTGGTCCATTAGGCATATGATTAGATCCTCCCATGTTCATTGGAGATCCTAAAGGTCCACCCATAGGACTGCCCATATTATGACCCATGTTGTTCATTGGGCTACCCATAGGTCCACTGTTCATATTATTCATTGGGCTACCCATAGGTGGCCCACTTAGTTGCGAATTTCCCATATGGCTTATATTCATATGATTATTCATGGTGTTCATTGGACCAGGAGGCATATTTGGACCCATGTTATTCATAGGGCTCATGCCTCCAATAGGAGCATGATTCATAGGAGACATAGCTCCCATATGATTCATGTGATTTGTCATGGGTGAATTACCCATAGGGCTCATATTACCCATATTATGTGGCATCATAGGACTCATGCCACCTATCGTAGTTAAAGGGCTCATGCCTCGCATAGGAGGACCACCCATGTGATGTGGATGATGAGGATGCATATGTGAAGGCGCACCATGCATCATTGGACTTTGCGGCGTTGGTGGTGGCGTGTCATCGAAAGGATTACTTGCTACTATTGTGTCACCGTAACCAGTTAAGGGTGGAGGTAATAGATCCTGTTGAAAGAATGTTAGATTAATAATAAGACAATAATTCATAGCATTAATACACTAAAATATGTATACAATAAAGTCAAGTTGTACCTGTACAGATGGAGGTTGTTGCGGAGGTGGTTGAGCAACACTTGCATTTGTACGCCTTTTCTTTTTAGGATTAGCACCAGCTGGTGGTGGCGGTGGTGGATGGGGATGAGCA
>Ga0157364_1002120_pt1 | contig 18030 bp, 10 predicted proteins | sample AttsexASBM2_FD_111476 | JGI IMG/M metagenome (GOLD analysis project Ga0157364, IMG submission 111476) | Fungus gardens microbial communities from leaf cutter ant in Ribeirão Preto, State of São Paulo, Brazil - Atta sexdens ASBM2 | ecosystem: Host-associated > Fungi > Mycelium > Unclassified ...
AATAGCGGCCTCACCATAAGTATTTGAGAGCATTCGATGAGCCTCAGCCGCAGATTTCTTCATATTGAAGCAAAAAATTAAAACCTCCCGCAAATGACGAGAATTTGGCTCGTATATTGACATTTTCAATCGAGAATAACTTTATGATGCAGACACAAATCGACTAATGTTTCTATGGGGTTGTTGACAGATGCCCAAGTTTATTGTATGACGTCTATGATATATTTATTTGGACCACCACTTACCGCTAAAGCCATCTATAGGAAAACGGCGGAAGCAAAGTTGTACACCTAATATCTATTTAAAAAATATAATTAAAAACATAATAAGTTTAAAACATAATAAGTTTAAACATAAATACGAGACCTCAAACAACTACAGCTGCTGCAAATTGCTCGTTCCAATCGCTATTGCAAATGGAAACAATTTTCAACAATAGTCAACCAATTGAACGCGACATTACGGAAGCGTGAGAAGGCACTTGACAACTGTTACCGCTAAACAACATGAATTTCGCGAGTGCAACAAGAATGTAGCTCTACTAATTCATTACGACCAACGAATTCGAGCTTGAAATTAAATCTAAAACAACGTGAATAAAAGAGCCATCGTAATAAATCTCATAAGGACACTGTAGCGCTCGCCCATCCTGTCGCGTTGCATCCTTTTTTCCCGACAATACGGAAATTAATGGAAGTGGAGCGAGAAACGAGACGAATGCAGCGAAGTCGGTACCCACATCCCGCTTACGTGGTCATGCATGCCTGAAGCGGACGGCCGCATCTTTGCGATAATGCGACGGACACTTTAAACCCGGTGCTATGTCGCGGCACGTATCAACGCTCTCCATCGTCACCATTTTCCCAGCCATTCGTTTTCGGAATGAAAAACGTCGCACGTCGCGTCGCGTCGCGTCGGTCCGCTCCGTGTCATGGCTCGCCATCGCCGAGCTTGAGCGAACGCGATGATGAATCCCGGCCGCTGTGCCGGTTTTCACGGGTAAACCGCAAAGTGCTCGCGCATTATAAATTTGCATAAATTAAATTCTCCTTTGAATCGAGGCTCGCTTAGGAAAGTGAAGAAGAAAGAGCCACTCTCTCTTCCCGCTTTTCATCATGTCATCGTGTCGTCGTTTCATCTCGAGACTCGCTTTTCGTCGCGATATTCCTGCTATCGCACCGTTTTTCCCTAACTGCTTCACGTCCTTTCATCCACAGTCTTCACAATCCATTTCTCGTCCCATTCCTCCTTCTTGTACTTTTCTCTTCCCATCCTTGAAACAACATGGCTGCGTCTGCGTACCGTAGTATCTATTGCCATCGTTTCTCTGCTCTGGTAGCCGCGTTTTATTTTTCTCCTTCGGGATCGAGACCATTGTTCTCCGTACGACGCGACGTACCGCGATCGCGATGTATTCTCAGTAGAATTGAAATTGCCGCCGCTCGCCAGCAAGTCGAGTCGACGCCACAATTCCCTGGTAAACTCTGCAGCAGAGATCCACCACATCAAATTGTTAAGAGAGAAATAAAGTAAAATCATTACAAGTCTATGATGGGCAAATCTGTCGAGCATCAAAGATTTTTTTTCCTCTAAATAGTCAACACTGATTCTCCCATGATTATCAAAAAAGTTTCTGAGGCTTCAATTAAGTAAACAATGTTAATGTTGCACAAATAATGTTAAATGGATAAGCCGCATACGTCAAATTAACATGTATGTACCTACATTTGTATAAGGTAACATATGTTATACATTTGATATGTGCACATAGCACTTCGAAATTAATTTATTTGACAAGCGCCATAAAATGATCTGCGGTATACCTCAACCACTCCCTCCAATTAATTAATATTTTACAAAATGAATTAAACCTCTTGATAGATATAATTAACGATAATATGAGAGAAATATATGCACGTCATATATGCACGAACTGTGCATGTTTATGTCAGCAAATATGATTTTCAATCCACTTTTTTTTCGCGCTCCGCGAGATTACTCTCATCAAGATTTAGTGTTTCAATCTTGGATGTACGACATTGCGCTTCTCTCGATTTTCGTTGACTCTCAAATCAAGGAACCTCATATACCTTTATTGCTCCCCATGGCATTTCTGTTCTTAATTGTCGTAATGATAATTTATTCGCAACCTCATATTCTGATATTTTGCATATGCATATACAAAGGTATATTGAAAACTTAATTTACATGTAGATATGTTATATAATAGTACAAAATATGTGTGAATAAAAACAAAATATATACGCGGAAAATATCAAAAAAAGGCAACATTTCCCAACAATTATTGACGAAAAATATTTTTTCCTATTCCCTCTCTTTCCCTTCCCCCCCCCCTCACTCTCTCTCTCTCTCTCTCATATGTTCTCTTTCTCTATATCTCTAAATTTATATCTTTATTATATCACAGCATCGGATGATATACATTTTTAATTCTCATAAAAGGCATCCTCATAGAAAATATTACTAAAAGAAAGAAAGATATTTTATGTGTGACAATATATTAAATTCACTATTTATATTTTTTATATCGTTTATTTATAGGAATAATTTTTTACGTAATTTTGGAAAAATTTAATGATTAACTCATATTTATTTGCATAAAAGATATATAGAATGATTACTGTACAAAGATAACTGTATTGAATTAAATTTATTAAACAAATGCGCGAGCAGCAGAATATATTTTAATAAAATATAAAAATCTGTAGTTACTGAGGAAGTCTTATTAGCTATAAACAGCAATGTTGCCTTGCACAATCAGATCAACAAATTAGCTAACAGGAAATATTTTTATTAAGATTAATTACTATTTGTATAATAAACCGGAAAATAAAAAGAGAGAATACGGAAACTCCGCATAATTTAGAAACCTGAATACGCGACATTTAAAGCACAGTTAGAAATAATTTTAAAGAGAATATTTTTCTTTTATATTTGTTTTAATTTAGCATAATTTGTGCAAATTTAGAAAAATAAAACTTTGAAATATAAATTTTTTTAATAACATTTTTACGTAAAACGTTTTAAAAGATAATTTTAAAAACTCGAGATATCACAGCAGTGATACTGCAATGATCTGGTTAAATCCGCTTTTACGAATTGCATAATTTTTTTATTATTATAACAATCTGTATATTATATACTATATATATCTACGATAAAATCGACATAAAATTATTATAGCAAAAAGTTTTTAATATACATATGTGCTAAAAATGATTGTTTGAAGTATGTAATTTTCGTCGAGAATAAGATATAAAATTCATTGCTCAATGTTGATATTGAAGATTATGATTGTCGCTTTCAGTGATAAATATATAAATATTTAAACAGGCACGCGACATTATACGATGACAAGCGTTATTGCAGCACCGTCGTCAAACATACGACTCGACGAGATTTGGGTATTATTCGAAACGTACCTTGTCGCTCGTTTACTTAGTGCCAGGCAATACTAAAGTTACAGCTTCCATTTCAAGCGATATGACACACTTCTCATAAAGATAAAATGGTGAATCATATATTTCCATGCCATTTCATATTCTCACTTCCATCGTTACTTAGATATTTCACCACCTTATAATGTCTCGCCGTATTAAAAAAAGAAAAGTAAAAAAAAATAAGGACAAGACGTAATCGAAAGGGGCATCCTTACCCGGAAATGGAGAGAATAATCAAAATTCAGGTCATGTATATATTATACATGGTCTTTTTCGATTTCGCGTTCTATCTATCAGCAGTCTCTCTGTCAAACTGTTCTTTTTGTTACCGTAGCGACTCTAATATCAAAAACTTTTCATCTTTTTCTAACAGTGCCATTGATTATTTTTCAACGTGTAAATTCTTTTTTTCTCCTTTTTTTTTTACAAAGCACGTAATTTTCTCGATACAATCGTACACCGGAACTTTTTTCTCCTCGCTGACATTCGTAAATTCCTTCTCAAGCAATGCGAATATTCTTGATCTTAATTATGTGTCACCGTGTGTTCATGTTTTTACGTCATTTCATTTTTTTTTATATTCACAGAGAACATTGAAATTCTTTTATAACTACGGCATTTATCGCTACGGCTTTGTTTACAAATCAATAAAAAGCCTTTGTTGTATAGAGCATTAATCGATTTATTGCTAAATATTATTTAATTAAATAATAATATAAGAAAGTCAATATTTTACAATTTTCAATTTGTTTACTTTTTATGTAGAAAAAAATCTTGATGATATTGCAGTTTTATAAAAAAAAAATAATAGATTATTAAATAATAAACAAAAAAGACTCAGAAATTTGATATAAAATTAAAGAGCACATTAAAGACATTTATATATACATCCATCTAGCGAAACATGTAAAATATCAAATTCAACGTCATATATCACAGTACACCGCAATGTCCGTATCATGGCATGCAATGTACACTGTATTGCTGTTACATTTGTGCTATCATCGTCCGTGTGTCACGAACCGAAATTAATTTCTTCATTTACATCTTCATTCGATCTTGCTTAGCGTCGACATCGCATCGACCAGATGTCCTGGCGTCTTAATGATCGCTTGATAAAGAGAATATCAAATCGAAGTATCAAAGTAATGAATTTGCAAGCGTAAGAGACAAATGCTATCTTGATGAATCCTTAATCTTTAAAATAAACTATTAATCAATATTGAAACTAAAATTCCAAAACTAAAAATTACATTATTGTATGGCAGATATAAAAACATAGCTTTTGTAATGTAAGTCTACAATACAAAACAAATGTCATATTTCAAAAACATTTATTTCACTCTAAGTTACGTTAAATTTTATATTTACATAGTTTTAATTATAATGATAAATTGAATATTTTTTAATTATATTTTTTCAATATTGGAAATGAAAATGTATAATGTTAAGAATAAATTCAGTTCTTTGATTCTCGAGAGTAGTTGATAATTCAATGAAATAAATCATTAATTAAACGCCACTAATAAACGTCTTTTGTCAGAGAGAAAGAGTAAAAAGAAGAATCTTTTATAATTGTTAAACATTTACGGATAGAGGAACAAAAGGTATAAATTTCACATTAATTTGTATGAGTGTCAGATTTACGTTAACGATCCCACATTAATATACTTTCCGAAAACGTAATCGTCCAGTTACACCTATACTCGCTCGTTCAATATACCAGCTGACGAAGATTTATGAGCTGAAAGCATAATGCACAATCCTTCTCGTTCCCTCCCCCTCAACATGACGTTAGCTTAAAAAAGCAATTACGAGAAACGGAGAGAAATAGTGTGCTACACACGGACGCGTATACCGAGAACGAAATTAAAAGGAATGTTGATGAAAGAAAATGAATAAGAGAATAAGTGAATAAGAAAAAGTAAAATAAGAGAATCGAAATAGATAAGAAGAGAAAAATTTTAATTGAACCAGAAAATGAAATTATTCGAGAGAACGAACAAGAATATTCTTCGTTTACCGAAATTGAACATTTGTGTAGTTTTACAAATACGATAGCTATTACATTTATTGTCAGCGTGACATAAAGATAAAATTTAGTGTTTTTCACTAATATATGTTGCGCATACCAGATTCTATGGAACATGAACGTGCCTAGACTTCAATGAATAGCACGCTTTTGTGATATAGTAGAACAAACTAATACAAATATAAGAGAGCGACACGGTGTACAAACACTATTTCTCCCCTTCCTATTCCAAGCGACATTAATCGCTTTGCATATCAACTTGCCCTTGACACTGTAGTCAATCAATGCAAACGAGAAGCTTCCAGTGCACCACTTGCCCCAATTTTCCATCCAATCCTAATTATACAACGTTCGGCAAGCATAAAGGAAGTAGGACGAATTGACGTTTGTAACTCCGCTTCAAAATTGCAAAATTGCGCCTTTAACCTTTAGCATTCCAAAACGTTCGATATGCATACATATATATATATATATATATATATATATATAGAGCGCCGATAAGTCAATTCTTTTTAGTTGCATGTTTCGTATATCGGGCATAAATTGGCACCTGTTTATTTTTAAGATAAATAAAGAAAGCAATATCTCTTGTCTATACAACGATCGATGCACAATATATCCTATTGCTTATTTGGCAGAATTTTTTTAAATAGACGATTGATTTTATCTAAACCGTTATTATTTGTTTAGGTATATAAATATTTAAAAAAACATTTCCTCTTTAGTAATATAATATCTTGAAGTCACAGTAATCGATGTTCATTTATTATTTTACTCATATTGGAGCGAGGAGTTCCAAAGCTCTTAGAAAAAAAAGTCGAAGGGCGTAATGTATTGGAACAATTCTCCAATCTTTTCCATTTAGAGATGAAGTCTTGCCAGCCTTTAGTTCTCATTTTTTTCTTGCCGGCTTTTCGCACCGATTATTTCTAACCTCATTTATCCTATCATCCTCTTTCTGCTACAAGAATACACAAAACTAAAGACATTCAATTTATCATAAGCACACGATCATAAGCCATATATTTACACGCAAATGATATGTTTCGGCATATAATCATTGTTAATGATATTCTTAAATTTCATTAATTCACTTTTAATGTACACTGTTAAAAATTTTATGAAATTTAATATACTTTTAAGTTACACAATTTGAATTTAATTTTTTCATGACATTAAATTTAATGTATTTATAATTGAAAAGTATATTTGTGAACATGTACATAAAATTTAATGTATTTTTCATAAAATTTTATGATATTTAATGTTCATTACATTTAAGTAACTACTGTAACTTAGTTTTCAGTTAAATCATTCATTACTTTTAATTTCGTTCATAACCACGAACTTTATTTACATATAAAGGAAGCATTTCTAATAGTATTATATACTCGTATATACGGTTAAGTATAACGTCAGATAAGAATGACAAAAATTACTCATAAATTGAATGGAAATCGCTGAATCATTTTTTATCTTCTCTCTCTCTCTCTTTCTCTTTCGTTTCTTTTTCTAAGATTCCTTTTCAACGATCTCCGTGGATTATTTAGGTAATATCTCGAATTTTATATCTAACTAAATAATCCACGGAGGAAACTTATCTATCATCCTCCAAGGTAATGTTTTATCTTATTGACAGTATATAGATTATTAACAGGTTATAGATAGCACAAATTCATACTTTCAATTTTAGATTGATAACGTGCAAACACCCGAAACATGTTCTTGATTGTTTACCTATATAAGTATTCATAATATGGATATTTATTCTATGTTTGTCTAAAGTTTAAAGCAATCAGCAATCCTCTTGGCAATCTTTTTATCTTACGATAAGAAATTCTTGGGCTTATATGTATCTTTGACATTCAATGATTCCATGATCCAATTACAGTATTATTTTTGTTTTTCCGTCAACAAAACAATGCATTGTCGTATATGACAGGTACTTCCCTTGGGAACGTTTCACAGATTTCTGGTGGCTTTTTCGACGAATTTCGCTTTTAGTCTGCATCATTTGTCGGTTACATACGGTTCATTTCCACTCAAGCCATCCTTACTATTCATATTTTCATGAATTTTCATTCGTGGGATTGTTCGTTATTTCGTGTCTATTCAAGTTTGTATTAGTGACTCGCTATGCGACAAGAAGATTATTGGTTTGGAATTCTTGCTGAATCACAATGAATCTTTTTTTTACTCTGATAGATCATCAAAATGTAAATGTGCAAATCTCGTGACGGAAAGCGTGAATAATTTTTATTCGACGAAAATGACATCGGATTACTTGCCTCGACGGCTCTCCAGCTTGCTCTTCAATTCCATGCCCAAATGGAGAGAATTCTTTTAAAGTGGAGAAATAATTCGCCTAGATTTTACATATATCATCGGTTATATTACCTACTATTACTAAGAAAAGAACTATATAATGAATATTCTTTTCTTAAACACTTTTATTTTAATAAGATTCTGTTTAATAAGATATAACTTTTTAGAAACAATAATTAATAACTTCATGGAGAAGAGGAAAAATTTTTTCAAGACTTTTTAAAATTAATGGTTGAGATTTAAGATAATTATCTTGTTAACAATTTAAACTGTCCATGTCAGCTAAAACTTTTACGCATGAAGAACTTTTTCTAAAAAAAAAAAAAAACACTTTTTTCTTCACAGAGGTCTGATGATTAAAAGTATTTTGCAAATTTGTATCAGTCTAATAAGAAGACAAAGACAATTCTATATTTTCGCGATGGTGTACTGACAAATAAGCTGCTTGACATTGCACATTTGATTTTCGCGCTTTTATAAATTTAAATCGTGAGCTGAAAAAATTGCTCATTATCTTGCGCATTTGCGCCCGTAGTCTTACACCTGGTGCATCTTTGAAAATTTCTTTTCTTGTCGCAATAAGAGAGCATTTTGTTGCCAAGATGCGTATAGAAGATGCAAGAAAAAGAGGAAGTAATGAAAAGCAGTGAAATAAGAATGCAGAGGATTTAAATGTCTACTAAGAATTTAAATTCACGCCACGGTCGTTTAATTTCCTTTTCACGAGTGATTCTAAGAAACTAATACCTGATGAATCTATCAAGTACTAAATTAAGTCATTTGGTTTTTAAGTCAATTTTAATTTGATTCTTTAACGTTGATTATTTAATACACTTTGCATGTCTCTATACAACAATTGTTATGCTGATATAAAGCTGATAAACGAATAAATTTACTGCAATACAAATGCTTTATTTAAATCCTGAAAATATATGCATGATTATCAACATTCACATTATTTACATCAATATTCTGCGGCATGTATTTTGGAATGAGATAAAAAGGGCATGAATATTACGTATAAGTAAATTCTTAAATTAAAATTACCTAATTGACCTAGTTACGAGCTAAAATTTTCTGAATCTGTTTCTCCCCTAATGGAAGTCTGTCCTTTCTGAGCCCATTATACACAATTCAGGAATGAATTGTAAGTGAATATTCTGCTAAAAGCATAGACAAAACTAAAAGCTTTAGCAAAAAGTGTGCATGAAATAGCACTCTTATTTAAAGATATTACACTTCTTAATTTTCTCTACCTTTTCTCGAGAAATGATATAATATATATGTATTTGTAGAAAAATTTACAAGTTTCCATATCAACTTTAATATTAATTTTAGAAAAATAATTTATAAATATGCTAATATAATGTAAAAGTATTATATTTGTGTATGTACTTTGTACATACACAAATGTAGGTACTTTATATATATATCAGGTTCTTTTTCTTTATACATATATTCTTTATACATATATATTATATAATATGTAATTGTACTGTGCATTTAATATAAATCACTCGTTTACGCTTAATCGCACATTCGTAATTCGACGAGAGATATTAGCTAAGTAGCGCGCTACCGAGTTTACTTCTCAGATACTAAGGCTGTACTGCACTTACTAACAGTAATCATATTAGTGCATGTAAAGTTAAAGGCATGCTAGGAAACGCGTTCGCACGCGAGTTATGCGGCGACATAAATTTGAATATAGTTTAAGCCTGCGTTATACGTGCGACCGCACGTTGCTTCGCGAATTAAGAGGGAGGGAAAGAGAGAGAGAGAGAGAGAGAGAGAGAGAGAGAGAAAGAGAGAGAAGAGTAAAATTAAATTCTAGCACTCATATTCACGCTCGACGGACGTGCGCAAGGTTCTTAAAGCGAGAGTGTAACGTAGTTGGTTGCACATATACAGGACGTACTGACGCGGGCGCGGTGGCGTAAACCTAGTTAAGCACATTCTGAACGCCACTATAAAAGTGTACATCCTCGACATCGAAATCAGATTCTTCTTAGAAATAGAGCGCCAAAGTTAGAGTGCTTTCCAGAACGGGGAGATTTATTTCGAAGAATTACTGCACTTACAGATATCGAACATATCGTGCGAATGACAACAGAAAAAATCGACCCATATAAATCAGAAATTGACCCATATAATCAACAAATTCGTTAAATGTTGACTGATATATAAAGCGATAATGAAGTACATTTAATTTTGAAATATATTTTATCTTGAAATATATTTACACAGTTACAACAAGAATAAAAAGTGGATAGAGTTAAGTAATTATTCGCGCGTAACTATTTTTCTTTTGTCTGTACTAAATGTTATATGTGTATTAAAGAGGGCTATATTTAAAAGAAATTTTTTTGATTGGAAAAAGTTAGAAATAGAAAAATTAGTATTAACATTAAAATTAATATCAAGTTGTCACAAAATGCAAATTGAAATGAAGAATCCTTTTCTTTGTTTCAGCTATCGGAGGACATCGGGTATGTCCTTTACTCTGCTCTGGGCAGCTTTTACATCCCATCCTGTATCATGGTCTTTGTGTACATACGTATATACTTCGCTGCCAAGGCTCGCGCGCGTCGCGGCATCCGGAAGCAGCCCCGTCCACGTGTGGTACCGCCGGAATCGCCTGACATCAGGCAGACCAGTTTCACTCAGAGCACACCGGCCACCGACACTAAGAAGCCTCCAGGATCAGTTATGGAAAATGTTGCCACGATCGAGAACCAGCCGGTCCAGATACCGATTGTCACATGTGACTTTGCTAGTGACGTCAGCACGTCGGAAGCTGATCCTGGCGGAGGCACTAGTATACCAATGGAAGAGAAGGATACGCTGAAGGTAGAATTTCTAATCATTTCAACAATATATTCTGCGATAGATATTTCTGCGACTCGAAATTTGAAATAAAATTATATCAGGAAATATATACACATATTGTACACATGAATTATTATAATCTATATATTAGACATTAGTATATATAAAAAAATAAAAAAATTTTATGGAAATATTATAAAAATATTGTAGTATTTCGTATCTCATTATACTTTGCGCGGTATTTAATTTCGTTTTTCAAATTCCAGAAATTTTTTCATACAACACTTACGAAATGTCTTTGCGAAATGGGTGCTTCTAAACTTAATCTCTAATAAAATAATTAACTTTAAAGTGTATAACTCTTTCTCAATATTATGATTTTGAATTACGATTGATGACTTTAATTTAGTAAGTAGCAATCTTAAATTTAATATCTATTAAACTATGTTACTTTTATTTGTAATATGTAATCACGTAATTAATGCAAGATCTGATAAATATACATTAAAAATACATCATGGAAATGTTCGAATTTATTAATTAGAGAATATCTTCCTTATTTTTTTTTTTTTTACGGACATACTAACATCATTCATCATTACTTTCATCACATATCGTCAATATTTTTCGTATAAACCGTAAAAATAGAGTAAATCTTCGGAATCAGATATTTCGTATTGGAATACAGTTCGTACAGTTGAATTGGACAAAGATCCCAGCGAAAGAGAGTATAATACAGCAGCAGTGTCACTATCGTGGATCAGGATATGCGATCAATCGATCTAAATACGAATGTCTTTTGCCATATTCCATCAGATTATAGTCTTTTATCGCTTTTCGTAAACTATGTATCGATATCTTGATAAATTGAAATTTTTATCGAGAATATTCTACCGATAACAATCGTATATTGCTTTACGTCAAACATTATAAAATTAATATATGATATGCACACGCACGCGCATTCTCTCTCTCTCTCTCTCTCTCTCTCTCTCTCTCTCTCTCTCTCTCTCTCTCTCCTCTCTTTGACGACATGGAGATATTCTCTGTCGAGATACATCAGTCAATATTCACATACAGTACATACGTATGTATATGCGCTTATACGATGATAGATTAGGTTAGGTTTATAATTACGCAAAGTTACTAATGCATTAGTAATTTTATCGACACTCTATTGAGTAATATATTATATGGGATAACTCGTATTACGGCAAATGAATATGCACTGCTTCCAATGAAAGACATGAACTGTTTCGCATATCCATTTTGTTTCATTCAATAGTACAGTCTTTAAATTGCGTGAAGCATTCCCTTATGTCAATACATTGCGAAAAATAAATCGCTTTTTGTGTTAAAAAACATTAAATCTCGTTGCAAAAGAAGATTGAACTCCATTCGTTTGTCAAGATTATGCAGCGGTGTACACCGAGGAAAATTCGTATGACTGAGCGAAATCGCGTTTGTAATTACGTACGAAAATACAGTTTTATACTGAGACAGGGAGATAATTGCACGGGGATGAGTTTCCCGAGATGATTTCGACTGTCGCGCAATTACACGAATTCTCATTCAAACTTGAGCGCAAGAACACGCCCGCCTTTGTTACCTCGAACTTCGTATATAACAGCTGCATGTCAAAGAGTCTCGTGATAATCTTGCCCATTCGTATGAAAATCATACGTCGCATGTACATAAGAATAAACGCACGTAACATGCAATTTTATCAGATTTCTGAGATTTAAAGAAATTTACATGTAGAACTGAATAACTTTAACAAAGAAAGGAGGTAGGAGATGAATAATTTGCTCTTGATTTCACAATTCAGAATATTACAACACCTATAAAATGTTATAATATTCTATTACGTTTTTTCTATTATCGTATTTTAGTAAATTTCCATATCATTTAAATTAACTTTCATTTCGTATAAAAATTCATCAAAATATGATTGTTGGGAAATTTTTGGAATGGGAATTTTTTACTTTCGCGGTGAATTAATTTTCAACATGTTTCACAAATTTACTGCATATTCAAAATCTTATCTCAAAACTAACAGTTTATAATATTGCGTATGTAGAAAGTTGCAAAGAACCTGTTCTGGCAAAGTAATATGCCCACGCAGCGCTGACAGTGCTGATACAGCGACTGTTATATCACACATATATGCACGTGCATAAAATGTGCAGCGATTACTTGATGACTGTCTACTTAAGTTTAATTTTAACACTAGATTTACCTCAAGCGAGAGATAATTTTCTATTCACTTTCTTAAATAACTTTCTTAAATAAAAAAAATTTATTTGTACCAGTAATTTAAAATATCAGATTTATACTTGACGATTATAATATATATAAAATATATATAAAAAGAAAGAAATGATTTAAGAAATTGAAAAGTTGATGTTTAATGTTATACTTATATATAGGGTAACTGCGTATTTTGTCGTAGGTGAGTATACCGGTACCGGCGCAGAAGAGTAATCTGAAAGCAACCCTGTCGGTGAACGGGGACGGGCAGACAGGAGGTCAGAATGTGCCGGCATCAGCATCGGCATCGGCATCGGCATCGGCATCGGCATCGGCGGCGGCGGCGGCGGCAGCGGCAGCGGCGGTGGCGACGCGATGCCGAGCGCCCAGCGTTGGCATCGACGTTGACATGGTGTCCGAGTTTGATCCCTCGTCGTCGGATAGTGGCGTGGTGTCGAGATGCGCGGTGGTAAAACCACTCAAGCTGCGGCTGTGCCAGCCGATCTTCGGCCGCAAGCACGTAGGTAAGTCGAAGAGGGAACACGCTGATGTGGGGCGTCACGTGGGCAAGGACGAGCCCGATGGGAAGATGAAGCAACGCGATCCGGAGAGAGAGAAGAGGAGACTGGCAAGAAAGAAGGAAAAGCGCGCCACGATGATACTGGGTTTCATAATGGGCAGCTTTATCGCTTGTTGGTTGCCCTTCTTTGTTCTTTATATCGTCAAGCCACTCTTTCCTGATTTCGAAATACCCTCGCAAGCCTTCGTAATCGCTTTCTGGCTCGGCTACACCAACTCGGCGTTGAATCCCTTCATTTACACAGTCTTCAATAAGGATTTCCGCCGTGCTTTCCGCCGAATATTGTTTAAGTGAGCAATACAATATGTCAGTGTCGACCAAAAAGGACGCTAACGCTAATTATAATTATATTTTCCGTCCTCGGGTATGAGAAAATATTCCGATAGTACTCCGAGGATGTTTTCTCGATCGCATCGCGCAGCATCCGATCTGTTTCCTCGAGCTATCCTCGAGAGAAACTTTAATCATAAGAGGAAGGTGAAATTCTACAATGCCGCGGAAACATTTGCGAAAGATGGAATCGGAAATGCGAGGAGTTTACGACAAGACGAGAAGTTTGCGTTTTAGATCGAAAAAAGTTTTCCCGCTGATTTTTTCGGAATACAAAGCGAACACTGAAAACTGCAGAATCGCACGTGTGAAGAATAAGAATCGAGAAAAGATAGCACACGTCTCTGAATTCATATATTTCTTCAGAATTGTTGTTATCTTCCAAAAAATTAACTTTTTTGCGACAGTCAAATCAACGTACAACTTTACCTCTTTACGAAATACGTCGCATTATAAGTCGTATTTTGGATACGCGAGATCTATTAACTGATTAGAAAAGAACTTTTTTTCACAAATAAACGTCAAAACTCAAGAAAATATTTCTTTCTGCGTTATCAAATGATAAAACTAGAGTATGAAAAATCTTATTGAGATATATAGTGTGTTTTCAACGCATTTCAATCACTAGAAAGATCCATTAAACAAGTCCCTTAATGAGCAGAGAATCGAATTCCACTACCTTTACACAACTCACACGAACTTTGTACATGCTGCATGCGACAGATCAACGAAAAATCCACTATTCGCTTGGCTGGCCAAGGGAATATAATCCGCTACGCGCACGGATTACTTACTTTCGAACTTATGACATACCTTACAAAGCGAATCGCTCCGAAGACCAAGAGGCAGCATATCGCTCCTTCCTCTATCCCCCGCGCATTTTTTTTACTAGCCATTCTTCTTTCACAAAAGAATATAGAGGATAAGAGGCGAAACCCGCAAGCAGGAGAAACATGCTAGCTATGGATGGAGGATATTATTTCCGTGCCTAATCTCATGTCATGTTTATGAAAGACATGACAATTCAAATTTGAATACAATTTAAATATGCAACGCAGCATGCACATGTTTGTGTAGATACACTCAGTTTCATCGTGGAAAAATAATTGAACGAGTTGCAAACTTCATAGCACGCTATCTGAGGCCAGCTATCGCTATGAGCAAAGGACGCACAATCGCACAGAACGAGAAAATTGAGGAGAGTGTTCAATTGTATGCATATTTATACGTGTTGCATGCATGATTGCGATAAAAGGTACGCGATCGAAGAAGGAAGGAATACTCTACGAACACCGTGACTTATCGGTTACGTCAACACCAACCAACGTTGAAGATCATCGGCAGATCTACTGACAAATAAATGAAAACGCGAGACATTATATGATATACGTTTCCTACTAATTAGATTTTCGCGCGTCGTGGGCTCGAGACAGCCCCTTTAAACGTCCGACGTTCCAATCGTGAATCTTCGATGTTACTTTTAACGGAAGGATTACGCATGTATAGAATTTAATAATTCTGTCACGTACGTGTAGGGTATATGGATGCGTGCTGGTGTACGTAGTATATTCATGTAGTTTCTTTCGTACGAAAGCAAATATAAGAAACACAAAAGTTCTATTTTACAAACAGGTTCCTCTATTATAGCCTAATTGTACAGCAATAATGATCAATCTTTCGTTCGTTGAAAACGATTAAACGAGATATCGCGAAAGAGTAAATCGGCATAAAAACGATTAATCGCAGGTTGTGTTCTCCATCACGCATTGTCCGTACGTATATACGAGGTATATACGTATGTATGTACATGCGAACGGCAGTGTATAGCACGCTGTCCAAACTCGATGAATAATCATTTTACATTGCAGGGTCCAAAATTAATCGCAAATCTAGATAAAAATAAAAGAATCATATATATATATATATATATATACACAATATATATTCACCGATACTTCATTACTATTCCTCGTCATCAATAAAGACTTTAATCAATGCTTAATCATACTTTGGTTATGTTTGCTCGACATACGAGTGGTGGATGTATTCTATATACCTGACTGTATATAACAATAACCGGAAAAGCGGCAAATGAACGATAGATAAAATGCAACCGATTGATTCTTGGAAGGTTTAGAATAGATCTGCCAATTAATGAGATCGCACCTAAGACAGAATATTATTTCCATAAGACAGAAATCCTGTGTCTGCCAGCAACTACGTCAGTACGAATAAGATTCTCGCGAAATAATCATATGCGAAAAGGGGATGCGAGATAGAGAGAGAATGATATCTCGTACACCTGTTCGCTATTCTACGGAAACACAACCGGGTAACAATATTTCTCACTTCGTTCCATCAAATCGAGATCTTCGCAATGCGTTTTTCCAGCGACTCTTCAAAAGAGATCACGATGCGAGATTCCGGGATTTTCTTCTTTCGAAATTTCCAAAGAGATAATGTTAGCCCATTCTTCTTCGCTGATCTCGTATAATATTCGATTTGGCGAGCGAACGAGAGAGAGAGAGAGAGAGAGAGAGAGAGAGAAACGATAAGTTCCAACATCATAAATCTTATATGCCCAATATAGCGCGTGCATTAGCGGAAATGTACTCGCTCACGCACGTACGTGACGCGCAATACACTACAACGATAAATCGATAACACATCTCGCGCGTCTGGTTCTGTAATGTTTAAGAGTATGCATGTCTATGCCTGTCTGTCTACGAGTGTATGTGCGTATATTCTCGCGTCTCGCTCTCTATCTTTGCTTTCTTACTTCCTTCTAAACTTTCTAAGACTCCCTCAGGATTTCTCTCAACTCATTAACATTAATTTTCTTAATAATGTTCCTAGCTCCTAGTCAAGATCTTTAATTCAAGATCTTTAATTTTTGTCTATTTTTTTTTATCTTTACTTTAATTTATTAAGTGTAGTTGTATAAATAGTTTATCACACTTTCTATTGTATATAATTTAATTGTAAATAATAATTTATCTGTACTGCAAAACTCTAATTGATAAACTCTAGTTCTATTTTATCCTCTTGCTCTTTCTCTTTTCCTCTCTTTTTTTCGGATTTTTATTATTATTCCTTTTTGATTTATTTCTTCCATTTTTCTGATCCCTGATAAGATGATAGTCGAAGTGGTTGATGGGAAAAAGGTAATTCGAAAAGATAGTAGGTGATCGGATGATTTGATATGAGGGAATCAATATGGAATTCGTTGATAAGATTGTGGCATTTGTTGAATGAATTATTAGCATAGCCGCGGGATCAATAAGAACACGCGCATCGCCTTTCTTTTTACTAAAGAAAATGAGAGGAACATTATGAGAGAGAAAGAGAGAGAGAGAGAGAGAGAGAGAGAGAGAGAGAGAGACGTGTGTTTCCACACCGTAGTAATCGAACGCCGTGGTCATTGAACCCGCCATGGTTATTTGCATTGAATCGCTATACGATAAATATGTAGACAAGATCGTGTGAAATCACATTTACTCAATGAGAATTTAAATTTAAACAACCCGATCATTGATCGACATTTTTCTTTTATCGAAATGAAAACGTGATTTTTTTCGATTCTAATGATAATAATAATTGTTTGCTATATATATATATATAATTCACATATTATTTTGAAAACATTTTCTGTTAATTTAATTTATCATTAAATTACCTTTACCTAATTAATTTTTCTCATTGATTTATTTTCTCATTGCTCAAATAAAAACTTTTCAATCTTCATTTTTATCAACACTTAAACAAAAAGATCTTTTGATTTAATATTTAATCGCATATGCGAGATCAACTATTTAATACAGAAATTAGTATATTTATCTCACGTAATATATATGAATATAATATTCATATTATATATGAATATAAAATAACTTTCTCAAACACTACTTCTACTTAACCCGCACATATTTCTTTGGTCGTATTATATGCGTTTAAAAATTATATTATTGATTTTATATATTATTAATTTTTTTTCTATTATTATAATTTATATATATTATTTATAATTCCACACACACAAAATAAATTTTTTATACTATATGTTAGTACAACTTACGACTTTTTTTAATAAGCAAAAAATATTTGTAAATAAAATTTTCTGACGTGAACATTATTAGTAACAATTCCAAGGAATAATTAAACAAAAACTAAAAATATTATACGTAAAATATTTTAGTTTTTGCAAATTCTAGACGGGCAGAAAC
>Ga0157364_1002121_pt1 | contig 18028 bp, 6 predicted proteins | sample AttsexASBM2_FD_111476 | JGI IMG/M metagenome (GOLD analysis project Ga0157364, IMG submission 111476) | Fungus gardens microbial communities from leaf cutter ant in Ribeirão Preto, State of São Paulo, Brazil - Atta sexdens ASBM2 | ecosystem: Host-associated > Fungi > Mycelium > Unclassified ...
ATATAAAAAAAAACAAAAAAAATATAAGATACACATAGATATATATAATACACATATCTCAAGAGATAGAAAGAGTGCACTCATACATAATATATGTGTATATATATATATATATATATATATATATATATATAAACATATATATAAACATATATATTATTCGTCAAAAGAAGTCTCTCTCTGAGAGACTAGGCACATATTTGTTGGAAGGATGGATTGGAAGGATGGAATAAAATATTGGCTTTTCTTACTCGACGTTGAATTCATAATGCTCGAAGTATTTCGCATGGAGTACATAGTGCACTGTTTGACATACAAAGAAACAGATATGTTCTATGAACGAAAGAGATTTTTAGAACAGGAAGTATGAAAAAAGTGAAACAAATATAAATTCCGAATGATTGATGTGGCCATAATTTAAAATAAAAACGACTTGTTTGTAAACGTAAACAAACTTGTTAACGTAAACAATTTTAACTAAAAAATATCTTGGCATTTAGTTTGCTTTTTATAAAAATAATTAAAAAATTCTTATTTAAGTAAATTATAAATTTTTAACTTATATATTTTTATACATATAATCACAATTTATAGAAATAGATTTTATTTAATTTATTCTTAAATATATCAAGTATACCTTGCCTATACTAAGAAATAGGATTTTTTTTTAATACATTACATACGATTTTAGCTAAATGAATTATCTATGGAAATATGTTCTTAACGTGTTAAGCAAGAAGAAGAAAAACAAGAGCTCAGATTAAATGCAAAAGTAATCCAATATTATGCTTAGTAAGCAAGCTTAAACTTTACTATAACACTTGGAAATGCAAAGAGTATTATGGAATTGTCTTTTATAATTTATGTCTTTATTGTCCTATGAAATATTATTTCTCCTTGGTTTTTAATGTCTTTTCGTGATGTATTTCATAACTGGTTGTAACATATTTGTTATATTCCTAAGACTTATAATACGTATACAATATAATACCTATACAATATAATATCTATACAAAAGAATAAGATAAATATGTTATTATTAATAATAAGTTATTATTAATAATAAGTTATAATCAAAAAATCAGTCGGATTGAGTACTTTTTTACAAAAAATTCTTGAAATAAAAATACATGATAATAAACAGCTTTAAAAACCTCTACATTAATGTTTTTGAAATTGTTGGTTTTAAATCTGCACTCATAATTGAAAAATTTTATTTGCAAATTCAAACTAAGGTAGCCAAAATGACCATTAAGAGAAATGAATTCTGATTTTAATGAAACTTCAACATATATAGATGAAATAAATAAATTTTGAAATTATTATGGCAAAAAAAAAACGATTTTAAAAAGTGAAATTACTCATCTGTATAGATCGATTTTAGCCTTTTTTTGTTATATCTCAAAAACTATTTGAGATAAAAAAAATGTTTAACACAAAAGTTTTATAATAAAAACACTATTTAATATTAATCATATTAATGACATCAAAAAAAAACTTTTCTGCTATTATATTAAATCCGTCATTTTGATTTTTTTTAAATGTTAACTTTGAAACATTTTTAATACACCTCAATTAAATAATGTTGATTTATTTTTATGTTATTTCACACCGGAAAGAAAATTATTTAAAATAGATTTTAAAGCATTAATAATAGTGTAACAGTTTTCACTACGTGATTACTAAATGTATCAAAATACTAATTTAGACAACAAATTTCCGGTAACTTCATATGATTTTACTCGAATTCGATCCTTTTTGTATATCCTGTTTTCCCCGTCTTGTGTCCCTGGCTTCTATTCATCTGACTACACGTAGCACAACCTTCATTAAGTATAATTAAACTAGCATTTAATTAAATTATTTGCTATTGATTCAAGTCATGAACCTTTACATACAGATGTTATAATTTGTAAAATTACAATATATATAATTTATTAAAGTGATTGTACTTGAACAGTATTTCATATTTCAAAATATTTATCAAAAGATTTACATAATTAAAATTTATTGTATTAAAATTTATTGATGCACAAATAAAATATAACATTATACTCAATAAATACAAATCTGTTACGTAATAAGACATTATTGAATATATAATAATAATATTTTTTGCTATTAAAGTTCTCAATGTCTCAATATCGTAACATTGCATCTAATATCATTTATATTTTGTATGTAATTTACATTAAAATATGTTTTATATTTTTTTAAATAATACAATGTAACTGTACAATGTGACTTAAAAAAAACATAATGGCAAAAGAATTAATTGATAAATTAATTAATAAATAAAAATTAAAATATTAATGAGTTTAGATTATATATTAAAAAAGTTAATAAAGCTTAATAAATGAAATATTTGAATTATTAATTAGTATTTGATATTAACAATAACATTAATCAATAAATATAACATATTAAAAAAAAGATCTACATAAAGTAAAATAAATGAATAAAGACTATGTATAAAGACTGGAATATTCTTTACTGAAACTTTTTATTTAACTTTTATTTGGTTCTCTGATAATCTTGTTTTATCACTGTTATCGACTGAACTTAAATTATTAAAAGTATAAAAAAAAATTATATTTTTAAATTAGTGTGATATTTAATTATATTTAATATATAAAATAATTTAATGAATCTTTTAAATCTTAATAATTATTAGTATTTTTTTTTCTTAACTGCATTATTGACCAAACAGATTATCATCCGTTGAAAAAATCTCATTTCATGACTCATTCCCGTTCTCGTTCCAGTTAATTTATAAATTTACTATCATTATAATTAACAAATTTTGCCCAAATAAAATTAAGTAAGAATAAAGATTTCTTTCATGTAACTTTACGTAGAAATTTATTCCAAAAAAAATATAGAATACGGATATATGAACAATACAAAAGTTCAACAAAAGTTTGAACCATTTATTTTTTATTGATTTGACAATTTTATTTGAATCCAGTTACTTGTTAACTATACCAAAAATCGAAATTTGATATGAATCCCGATGAATCCTATGCAAACTTCAATTGTCAGAAGGAATAGGATACCTCATAGTGATATGGGATAGTTGATCAATAAAAGATTCATCCCTATATTTATGTATTTATGCCGTTGCTATGTTATTCATTTTTATCAGTTACAAAATAAATCTATATATATATATTTTTTTTTTTAAACATTATTAAGTTATTGAAATTCACAGATGGAGGTATTAAACGTATATATATAGAGTTGGTACAATTTCGATCAGATGTCACCACTTTTACCGTTTTCGTTTGTTATAACATTGCAGTTCTTGGAATCTCTTATCATGTAATATATATAAATAATTATTATCTCTAATACTTCAGATTTTTATCTTCTAATTAAGAATGTAAATAATATTCAAATATCTCAAAATTATTATTTTGCACCGTCTAGCATCATGAATGATAATGTTTTAAGTTCGTAAATCCATTTCGAAAAAATTAAAATCAAACTTTATTTTTTACTAATAGGAATTAATTTTTATACTATTAATATATTACTTATTTTTATACTATATATTACTTATTTTTATACTATATATATATTTTGAGTCTTTCATTGCATTGTGAAACGTTAAACATTAATCTTGAAAGATTTTGTACTTACCTTATATATTGATGTGTAATTTTATTATAATCGTATTATATGATATATACGATTATATTATATATACGATCAACAAATAAAAGGAAGAAATATTAATTTCTTATTACATTGCATTGTCTCACTTTATTATATTTATTTTTACTTACAGATTCAGCAATTAAGTATCATTTATACTTCAGGACGCGCATTATTATATATATGTATATATGCACCTTCATGGCTTCCATACAGAGATGCAATATAGATAAAAATTGATTGCTACTAGATAACATCTATGTCATAATTTTATTCGAACCTTAGTTTATTCACATATACATTAATTTGAATTGCCAATTTGCAGTAGACATTTGACGTTATATGTGTGGCGAATATATTCCTAAATATCGATCATATATCCACAATCAAAACATGCCGCATTATTCTAAAATAAATATAAGATTATAATGCATTTGCATAATAATCATATAACATACATTATATTGTTTATAAATTATATATGTGTAAGAAATAAGATTAACAGCAGGAGATAATAAATTTAATCGAGAAAATAATAAAATATAAGAAGAGTAAAAAATAATACTTATAAGGACTTTTAAAATCAAGATTATCAAACAAACAAAATATATTATCTATGATTTAGTAACAATTACATTTTTTATTTGATTTCACATTGTTTTTATATTAGAAGATATTTAAAATAATATATATATAATTATCGCATTCATTTTCTGGTTGACATGTACGTTATAAAATATTGCTAATTTAAAATATTAGAAATAAATATTTCGAAAACTCAACACGTTTTAAAATGTAGATATTATTTCTTCGTTAATATTCACGTGCACGCAATCCATGTAATTTTAATTTCAACAAAAAATTATTTTCGCGGAACGTGCAGGGAATTCGTGGCACATTTTAATATAATCTGAGTAAACAAATAGTAGTAAATCATATAACAGAACTTATTTCATCAAGTAAATTGTTTACAGATTTGTTATTTAAATTTTCCATGATAGATTTAAATTGGAATTGGTCGAGCATAAAATACACATTAATCACACATTTTCCAACTTGTCGCGCACAATTTTGATGATCATCCGTTTCACAAACTTATATAACGAATAATCTATAATAAAAGCATGTCCGTCAGGCGGGAAATATAATGCGCAAATATATATTTTCTCCACGATCTAGACAATACGCTTTATATACGATCTCACATAGGCTCCACACGCAGCTATTTTTATTACCTGCGCTTCTTTTAATCATGCTATTGCCTAAGGCTAATTATATTTATTCGCTAGATATTGTACCGTCTACCGATCTTCTTCCTCTTTTTAGCTCTAAACAACCTTTACTGCCTATCCATCACGCTACGTATGTATACATATTTGTATACACACGGCGCCCACTTAATAAGTCAGTTTTTTTCTACAAAGTCTGTAAAGTCTGTTATCTCTGTACAATAAGCGCACCGCTACTTGTGCCCGCATACTTTTTATATATTTAAATATAGCCTACATATCATACAGAGAAGATTTACTACGTTAGAACTTGCGACGTATCGTTCGATACCTTCTCAGTAAGCTGGACTTAGTCTTTATTAAGCGGAATATGTCGCATCGATTGTATCGAAGAATCCGGCGTTCACAGAAATGTTTTGATGCAAGTTGATTTTTTGTTGACGAAGCATACAGTAATCATTTACTCTATCTCCTATCACTAATAACGCCAACATATTACATTCTAGATAGCCAAGACACAGAAGAATTTTTTTTTCTGTTATTAATTATTATCGCAACGACCTTTCTTCATATTCTTTTTCACGAGAAATTATTAGCGCGTATTATTACATGTAACGACGCATGAAGAAATAAATATACTCCAATATATTATACTTTAAAGCTAACAAAGCATAATGCAAACATATCACTAATTTATTAAAGCGTAACTTACAATTAAATAATTTAATAATATAAATTAATCGTGAATTGTGTAAATTGTGTTTATGAATAAATGATTACGTCAAAATCTCAAATTGAATTGAAACACCCTATTGGTGCTTCCGCAAATAAACGGGACATTTCCGATTAGGTCTGTCATTTCAATGTTAAAATAATAATCTTAATACCTAAAACGTATATAACTGATTTAGATATATTTAGCATACTGAAGAAATAGGATTATTCTCACTATTGGCAGTGAATTTCGGAAGAATCCAAAGTGCCAAAATGTCCCCGTAATGATTTTATAATGATACAATTCATTTATGTGAATATAAAAATTCTATTTACTTCTCGGGACACTCTGTACTTTCTATGGAAGAACATGACGCGTTTTCTAGTGGTCAGATGTTGTGGCGGAATTATCAGATGAATTTTACGTGCAAAGTAATTGATAGCAATTACTAATAAAGTTTATAATACAAGAAAAAAATTGCTACTTCTGATTAATTGGCAATTAAAAATGATTTATTTGCTTGTTGGACATTTTTTTAATTCTACATATTGGAACTACGAGACTAAGAATAAGAATATAATAGATAAAAATAAGAATATAATGGGTAGAAAAAACATGCATCTTACGGTGTTAAACTATGTGATATGAGTTTATTTAATTAAGCACTTTTTCTGTCCGCCTGATAATTTCTAGCATATAACAAGTCCGTAGTTCTAATTTGCGACTTATTTAAACTGACAAAATGTCAGAATTTTACTTAAATAACATCTCATCAGAGATCTTAAGATCCTAAGGTATATTAATGATATTCAATCGAATATATATTGTCTTTTTTTTGTAAAATATATGCACTGATACAACTGAAGAGCAATTGATAAAGAAAGTATTTTTCTGTTTAATAATTTTAATGTTTGATTGATAATTTGATTAATGCAATAAACTTTGCATATCGATATTATTAATTACAGATCCACTTCATTATCACATTAATAAAATGATGATTCAAAATGATAATTTGAAATTTATAACAATGGAAAATGATAATTGATTTTTATAATATAGACTTTGTATAATATAAATATAAAAATGTAAATCTTCATTTTGTTTACTTGCTTCCTCAATTGCTAATTAATTTATTAACTATTTGTTGCTTTTATACCGCAAGCATTGTAGCCATCTTCAATTATATATGTTTTTGATAAATTAGTTTTACTAATTAACAGGAATTACAATTTTGATTTCCTGTAAATATGTATTTGATTCATTCGCAAACAAGGGCAATAGAGATAATGCCTTTATAAATGTTATTAAAATATAACGGAATATGTGAATATGAATGTATTACAATTTGTGTCTATATGCATTTTATTCGTAATCGCTTGCAGTAATCGCGAGATACATTTGATATAAAATAGAATGAAAAAATTAGGCATTTTATCGAGAAGAAAAATTTGTTTAATGATAAGCAATACTAAAACGAAGCTTCATGATGCCACGAATTATAATCACAGTCTGCTAGTAACTTCAAATAATTGTTCGCATCTGCGACAATAACTGTTGCATACATAACAAATTTTTTAATTAAAATATATAAACATATATAAACATATTACATTCATATATGAACATATGAATGGCTACTAATGATAAAAATATCTAAACTTATATGAAAGTAAGAAATAATTATTTAAAATTAATTAATTAAATAATTAGTTAATAATCAATAATTCGCTGAATAATCAATTTTAAATATATATTAAAATAAAAATATTCCTTACATGTCGTCACAGATGCGAACGTATCGCGAAATGTCAATCAGACATCGATGGAAGCTCGTTTGTAAGGAAAGTACCAGATGTCACAAAATTCGAAGAGAAAAGGCCTGCATATTAGGCCATCTCAAGGCAGTGTATATTTCCGATCCATGATCGAGAGCCATAAGAATATCGTCAATTGTTCGGTACTTCTATGAAGGCGAGCTACCTCAAGCTGATTCGTTGTTTGTAATAAAAATAAAAAAAGATAGATAATACGTTAAATAACCCGTGAAATCTTTGAAATGTGACGGGAATTAATAATGCAACGCGAAAACGCTTCACGATTACTGCAAAGAACAAGAGGAGACAGTCCTTTATTCGAAGCAACTGGCGTCTTATAATACAGCCAGTCTTTTATACACAAATGCTCACCAATATGGAATAACTTTAATTTCGGTTTAACTTAGTGTTTATCTTTTTCAAATCCTAAAAATTAGACGAAGATAAAGAGTAAATTGAACTGAGATTAAAGTTACATTGGTGAAACCGGGTAAAAGCGGCTGATATTTTATAATATAGCCGGATATCAATGTCTTACATTACTTAATATTTTCACTTTTCGTCTTTCGTAATGAACGATGTTTCTTCGTTCGGCTTATATTAAATATTTACTACTAAATTACATAATTACTGCTTTAATCATAACGCGTTCTCCACGCGGCGTTAAATTTACAAGCTCTCGCTACAGTACGGACCGTGAACCGCAAATTATTATTAGGAATGTATCGGTTCAGCAAAATGTTTATTATTGTGATACACATATAATTGCCTAAGACTACATGTACATACACATGTTATACACGCGCGTCCTGGTCACATAACGTTAACGAATATTCACACATGTGTACAGCGTATGTACATACAATATAATATAATAACTTTCGATTGGCTTGAGTGCGTATTATGTACAAAAGGCGCGTAACACTTCTGACTTCGCCGGCGAGTCTTAAAATATTATTCTCATTTTATTATTGTCCGAGTTCACCACAGTTACGACAAGTGAGTGTAATTCGGTATTAAATATGGAAGGCCATCTTCTCCACAAAAAAAACAGTTCGCGTCGCTTACATTAATTATCAAAACGAATATTCTGTCGAACAATCCGCAGTACTTTACGTCATATGCAAATCACCTTTCAGTATCCTGGTAAAGGTCTTTTTGAATTGTTGATTCGCCAGAGCGTAGCAGAAAGGATTCATAGGACTATTGGCGTAGCACAGAAAATATGAGAACATGAAGAGATGCTCGTTCGTGCATGGTGGATTTGAGCAGAATCCTTCTACCAGTGCTAATACGTGATAAGGTGTCCAGCAAGCGACAAACGCCCCCAGGATGAAGGAGATCGTACGAAAGGCCTTGCGCGCTCTGTTCTCTGTTCGTGATTTTTGTCGGCCTACCATGAGATCCTTTTTCTGCGTTTTAACCTTCAATCGTTTCCCAATAGACTTCACAAAGTCGCGCCTGGAGCCGTTCTGTTCCGTGTCCGATGTGATTTCCTTCTTCTTCTGTGATTGACTCTTCGCTTCCTGGCTATTCGTGGCGGCCGAAGCTGTCGGCATTATGCTGCTAGATGATGAATTCTGTGGCGGATTACTACTCACCTTGGTGGGTTGATCTGAGAATTGTTCCGTACTATTAGACGATTCTATCGGCATAGCTGCAGTCGTTGTGATCACCGTCGTTGTCGTCACCGCTTTACGTTTCATCTTATCAGTATTGACGGAGACCTCAGTGTGTACCTTGTTGATGGGTGATGTCTGCGACGCGACGTTTGTCTGATGTGTGATGAACACGCGCGGCGGGTGCGTTTGACTCGATGCATTAGACATTATAGGTGGATGGTGCAGATGCTGTTTGCTCTGTGCGATTTGAGCAAGCTGACTGGTACCAGCTTGCTGCGCCGTCGCCCTGATGAGAGCGGTTTGCAACAGGCTGGTACTCGCGCCGGCTGTCATGGTGTTACCCAAAATAGGCGACGGGGGTGCTGTTGACAGCGGATTAGCCAAGCTGCAGGAGAAGGAAGACGGTGGACTCTCGTAAGAAGGACTGGGCAAGATAATGGAGCTTTCATCCATGTACCGCAAATCGCCGCCGTCCAAACCAGTAAGGATATCATAAGTGCCATGACCGTGAGAGCATACGATCAATGATCTAGGTCTATCGGTCGACGAGGACATTGTCGGACTGTCCGATACTGGCGGACTACTTTGAAACTGCATAGGCGGCGGTATAATGTTCTGTTGACTGTTACTAATCGACGTTCGCTTAAGTTGAGTGGGTGGTGTCACCTCGATCGAGATAATTGATTGTAGATTGCCATCGGCATCATTTGATTTTAAGGATTGTTCTGGCGTCAACGTTCGGCTGCTGGACTTGTCGGGCTCGGCGGGATTATCGGTGTCTAGAAGACTAAGCTCCTGTATCTTCGGCAGTGTTTGAGCTTTCTGCGTCGACGTGTCGCGCGTAGGACTCGTCGGCAAAAGTTTCTTCGCCGTTGGCACACTCAGCTCAACTTTGATCGGTACAATGCCGTTCAGGCGTCCGTTGGTGGCGAAAACTTGAAGAGCACCAGATTGGGCTACTAGACCCGCCAGCGAAGACCGCTTTCTGATATTAACTTGCTGTGAGGTACCGATGGTGCTTTCCTCGTCGGAGTCGAAAGCAGGGCTACTGGAGCGTTCGGATTTCTCAGTTTCCATCACCGTGATATTCGAAATGTTTTTGCTTGAATCCGGCAGCAACGCGCCATCAGTTTTTGAGATCATTTTTTGTGTAGTCGTCGCGTCCATGCCAATGACACTATCATCTATTGACGTAGCTCCGATCTTCGGTTTGTCCTGACTCAGCAAAGTACTCTGCGTTTTAGAAATACCTATACCAGCAGCGCGACCGGCCATACCGGACATCGCGCCGGCGCTCAACGCGACCATCGATTGCATCTTACGCTGCTTGGCCTCGCTTTTCTTCTGCATGTCATAAGCGGTTTTGTATATACCGCCATAAAGGATGAACAGAACGATCAACGTCGTCCAATAATATCCTATTATCAACGCGGTATTGAATACCGGATCTTTGAGGAACTGTACGGCGCACTGGCCCGGATGTAGATCTCTGTAACCAATAAAATGCTCCCAACCGAAGATGCTGATGAAAAACAATAGCGCAGGTATGATCCAGGTGATGGTTACCATCCAGATTACGCGCTGCTCCGTCCGCCAACTGCGATACTGCGCGGCTATCTTCACCGAACAGAAGCGATCGATCGTGATCAGCAGAACAGTGTACTGAGACACAAGGCATACCGTATAGTCCACTGACAGCCATAGATCGCAGAGGAGAGGTCCTAGATTCCAATATCCCATTAACACGTAGACTGTGTAGAACGGCATCGACACGGTGCCTGCACAACAATTACGTCGTTACTTGTATAGTCGGTTTCTGTTGCCACGTGTATCTGATTATTCGTATTCTGCATTCAGACAGACCTCACGATAACCAAATTACACATCTCGTATGATTATCATCACGATGAATGCATCGGGATCTGTTCATAACTGAGAAATTTGCATTAGAAATACTATCAAATGGTCGTAAAGCTATGCCCAAACATCCTATCAAAGGAAGCGAATCGAAACGCGACGTGCTACAAATCATATTGTAATTAAATTTAAAATTGAAATTGATGATGAACAATAATTAACAAAATTAATGACAATTTTAATATTTCGATATAAAAATGTATTCTTTTGCTGCGATATTTATATATTTTATAATTAATAGCTTTAACAATAATTTCTATGGAAGTCATAAGATATAATTAATATCAACTATGTTTAATATCATTCTGGGAAACTATAGATCTCTTAAGAACTATTGATAGATCTTTTCGATGAAGTAATTACTGTGATATTAAAAATTACAAAATTATTAAGCAACTATCATCATTTATAATAATTATAATAAAATTAACTATTAATAACTTTCCAAATTTTATTTATAAATATACGAATTTATAGAAATATTTATCTAATTATAAGAAATATGATAATTTTCAACAAAATTGCCTTTATAAATCTTTTGCTTTTGACATATCGCGTTGTCAACGACACGATTTATATTAGATATTCCAAACAGATCACCACGATTACATCGTGGAATCATTTTTACGATTCAACTTTTATAGTAAGGAGAGGCGAAAATGAAATACGGAAATTTTATAGGACTTACCGATAAGCATATCAGTGGCAGCTAATGATGCAATGAAATAGTTGCTCGGTTGCCTGATGGCTTTATCTACGATAAATGCCAGAAGAACGAGGATGTTACCACCGATAGTTAGCAGTATGCATATCGCCAAGCAGATAGCAATCAGTATGGTCTGCCAGAGCGTAAATGGTGGCAAAACGGGCACTAGAGATTCTGTTTGGTAAACGTAAAGCTTACGTTAACATTATTACATTCGGCTTTATCAGCAAATGAAACACGCGATATGATTTTAATATGGAAATGTTTATAATTCGGCAATTATAATTTTAAGGGCAATTTATAATTTCAACGGACTTAATAATGTATTTGCATTAAAATATTATTGCATAATTTAAAGAAATTAAAACAATTATGATTTCATCATATTAATAAATATGAAACGCAATAGAATATATTCTCAATTTTTTATACTCAATTACTTCGTAATATTTAAATATAAATAAAATCTGAGTCTTCGCAATTGTTAGTTTTTAATACTTGAATACTTGCTCTGCAAGTCGCGTAATTGTACCTTAATTTCAATTACATTACCCGATGTCGAGGAGGTCGTTGCGTTTCCGAAAGTCGAGGTATTTGTCGCGTTTGTCGGGAACCAGTCGGGCAAAAGTTCCGCGTATTCACCGCTGTTCCAGCGCGGGTCATCCGGGTCAGGCCATGTTCCATTTAGCTGGGTACATTCTGCCGTCAAAATCTGGTTATACACGAATCGACATAGACGCTCCCGTTGTCTCTTCAGCTTCCTAAGAACAATGGAGAATTTTTTATTATGAATCATGAAACACGAAAAACGGAGGATCTGAATATCAGTGTGTGGATGAAAAATCCATTACGGTAAATTTTTTCACTAATTAGTATAAAGTAACACGAATACGGCTTTATGAAAATAAAATAACGCTTGCATGAGATACCGTCATCTCTAAATTTTTCTACGTAAATTCGCTGTAACAATAGAGCAAATCTAGGCTAATGATATGCGTACAAATAAAGCACTAAGCATTTACGTAATTACAGTCGAGAGATGAAATTACGGATTAATTCCATTTGTGTTCGACTGCTATTTCTATCCACACGTGTAAATTACATTTTACGCATAAAGAGAAGTTCGATAGTTCGATGAATCACAATGTTCCTATTCCTTCGTCGTAGCTGCATGTTTGTTACCATCGAAGAAAATGTGACACCGGTATTTCCTGATTCTCTACACAGCGACATGTACAGCCCTACTCTCTGGAGCGTCCCTACAGTGGCGACACGAGAAACGAGTCAAAGGCGCTGAATACACCAGGAGCACAATGAGCTTGAAATAAGCATGAATGGGACCACATTCAACCTCCGCGCTAGTCTCATCGCCGGTAGGCAAAAAGCGACAGGGTACACCTTAAAGAGAGTGAACCAAACCGTTTTTAAATTATTCACGTAGTCGATTGGAATTCCACATGGTCTGAAATTACGGATAATAGTCCTCCTTTTAGTAATTCAAAGACTGAATAGCTTTGAATCGAAGCTATCAAACAATTCTTATCGATATTGCATCATTTCAACGCGAATCAAACGCTATTGTCCTTTATTCACTTTTGTGCAGCGCGCGTTTTCGAAATAAAAACTAAAGAACATTAAATATCCATATTAACAAACAATAGAAATTGATACTTTACATATTTATCTTTTTATTTTTAAGATACATTGTTTTTAATGTCATTAATTATTACTTTCATCAAATTTGTAATTCTTTTATAAATTATAGAAACTCTAAACTTATAAATTATAAAAATTATAAACTCTGTCTTGTATAATGTTATTCGAAATACAATCTGATTATGTAATATTTGTAAATATGTAATATAGAATTTTACATAAAAATAACAATTCAATCTGACAGTTGATACTAAAATAACGCAAACATTTCATACATGAGCTGCCAATGCAGTTCCGGATATTCTATTATAAGATTGAATGAGAAATCTAACTCCAGCTTAGCAAGTCATTTTAGTGAGGAAAACATGAGTCACAGATTATCGCGTCTAAAGTTCAACTGCACTGAAGTTCTCATGAAGGATAAAACGTTTGAGTATATGATCCGTGATACATCTTCGATTTTCGTGCTTTCTTCGACGTCAAAGAAATTCTCGGCATTCAACGTCGACAAGCATTATGTCACCATAGAGCATATTGATACAATGCATGGATAATTTTTTGCACGATCCGTATAATGTGAATAGTGAATATATTTTTTCTTACATTATATCATAATTGTACTTCTAGTATTATTTCATATTTACAAAGTCATTTAATTCACGTTAATTTTTGATTCAACTTTATTGAATTTAAAACGACATTGATAATCAGATTGTTTTTATAAAACAATTACGAGTTTATAAATTTAAATTATGTATACACAAATTATGTATACACAAATTTATATGTTTCAAAGCGAGATTATTATTTATAATTTATCAAAATTAATACGATTTATTATTATATTTATACTATATATTAAAATTATATTAAAATTAGTAATTTTTAAACTATAAAAATAATAAGACTCAATAAATTTAAAAAAGACAAAGGGCTACGAGCCTAAAATTAATCGTTATAAATTAAAATTTGAAATCGTTAATAAATAAACGTGTTATATAATTAAAATATAAAACTTTAATTTGTCGGTAATACAAAACAAAACAAACGTTTCGATTCCTGGTTTGAATCATTATCAATGTAAACAAAAATAATAGTGAAAATATTATATAGATAAGATATATAAAAATTATAATTCGCTTTCGATCGCAGTATTAATTATCAATCTCACTCAATATGAAATAAATGTTATAATCGATAACCATGTATTCCTCTAGATTGTGCATGTAGATTATACAAACATAGTTTTTACTTTCATAAATATGGAAATTTACAAACGCGGTTCTTTTAATACACACATAGCTCTACTTTCAGAATTTTACAAAATTGATGAATCTTACACAGTTAACATTATTATATGGCAGATCTCCAATGTAAGTAACTGAAGAACCGCGAGAGAATAAAGAATGAGTTATGAGATTCTTTGTTTCCCAAGAGTAAATACTTGTTCTCGTTATTCGTGAGCATCCTTCTTGTGTATCTCTACCGTAAAATCATCCGTAAATACTTGCCCTTGTTATTAGGACTGTATTTCTATCTTATGCCACTATATTGTGAAACATTCGTAAAAAAAAGATCGACACTTGTAATTATCTGAAAGTACAGTCATTTGGTTAAGAAGAATCGGGGAAAAAATTTTATAATAATGGAAAGCAAAATTTTTACTCGGCGAAAGAAAGTTTGTTAACATAATACGTGTATATCATAGTTATAAACTTTGTCAGTTATAATATGGAATGTTTGCATGAATAAATAGAAACAAGATCGTAGAAAAAGATAACATTTGGAAAATTGTATCATTAGTTTTATTATTTTTTGAAAATTAATAATTCAGTATATGGCAATTAATAATCTCAATTAAGAAATTTATATAAAATTTGTTTCATTAATAAATTGTTGTTATTATAATTATTATGTAATATATTATACAATATACCACATAGAATTTCTTATTTTGCGAAAAACACATCCGTTTTAACAAGTTAAATTGTGAACAAAAAAGTATTTTCAGTAATTCACGAAATCGAGTTACAAACTGATTTTCCAGCTTAAATTGTACGATATAATGAAGAAACTTGTAACCAATGTTCGCGTTCACATCCTCTCTCTAACTGCACGAGTTAATTCGATCTAATGTAAAATGACGTAAATTACAGCACTACTACTTCCTGTCATTTGCATAAGCACGTAGTATCAACATTTCAGAAAGTTTTTTTTTTTAATCACAAGGGAGGAAAAAAGCAAGAAAAAGGCAAAGGGCGTTACAAGAAGAGACACGCAGGTGGATTGTAAGACTCACGAAGGGGATTCAGCCCGTCAGAAGGATATCCCTCCTGAACCTTCACACACGAAGCTTCGCTTTATTAACGCTAAAAATATCTACTTTATATCAAGCAGACAATAGTGTATGTATCCAACATTATTATAAAAATGTACAATCAATATGTAATTTATATTCATATGCGTTTAATATATCCAAAGTATTTATTAAAAAAACGTATATATAAATTAAAATGTATATAGAGAACTACATTATTACGATTATGATTTTATCAAGAAAGTAGAGAAACAATAAAATAACAAAAGGAATAAATATTAAAGCTACATCATTAATTAAGTGTAACTCAGTTGTTAAAAAAGCAATAGATTTAGTGAAAGGAATATTCAATTAACTTATATAATTTGAAAAATCTATAAAGAAAATCTATGAAGAAAATCTTATTACATTAAAATATATATAATTTTGATTGTTTATATTGTTTTATAATATTTTCTAAGACTTTTTACTTGTAGAAACAATTCTTTCGGCTATGTAACTTTGAACATAGTTACATTTTTACATCATATTCTTCGAATACTTGCTAGGTAAAAAAAAAAATAAAAGCATTTGCTCCATTTTATTCATGCAATCCATTGTCCCCGCTACATTCGTTGAGTGTGACTTGTCAGCCCGCACCAGCTACACGCCAGTATCTTGCCAGTCGAATGGACACTGAGCCGGTGTATCGAATCGCGTGGACATTCGTTAACACCATGGCGCAATAGCGCTCAGTGACAGAATGTGTTGTGTGCATGTCCCTTTTAGATGTGCGCGAGCAGGTTTCGTCTGTGTACATATGCCGAGAGAGGGTGGCAAAGGGTGGAAGCTATACAAGCCTTGGTGAGCAGAGGATCATCGCCGTGGAATGGCATGATCATACGGACGGATGGAAGGGCCGCACTGGAAGGAGAAAGGCTGAGAGGGCGACTGAAAGAGAGGAGCAAATAAAAAGTTGGACCGTGTTGTAAGCGGGGAAAAATTACAAGGAGATAGCGGAGCAGGAATGACGGCGAGCGACGGCAACAAGTACCCCGTCGGCGTCGTTCCAGTGTATCGTAAATATTGCAGCAGCAAGCGAGAGACTCGACGAACCAACCCAGATTCGTTATTTGTCAAATCGAACTGATTCACAACAAGAATATAAAATATACAATCATAGAGATTTTTTATTTAAGCAATTTAGAGATTCGAGAATATAAATAACGGACTATATCTTTTATCTAATTTTTTTAATAAAACTTTATTGTAACAGAGTATGCGTTCATTTATAATTACAAGATAGCTAAAACTTGCTGAAAATTAGTAAAATACTTTATCGAGCAATATGATTCATTAATATTGAAAAACTTTAAATTTAAAAAATCTAGTACACCTTGTGTTGTTATAATAATTTTTCTGAAAATAACTTTTTATCTAACAAAAAATCACTGTTTTTATTAACATGATCTTTTGGCTACTGATAATTCATCCTTGAAGATCGACAACAGCATCGCATTTATGGTTCCATGTTACAAGTTTTCTTCGCCATATGTTTGCAATCGCCTCTGAAGGAAATCTTATTTTTATTTTCCTGCCCGGCTACTGAATGGAACATTTCAAAAGACTCTCTCACCCTCCTCGCCAAAATACATAACCCATAGCTGCAGGGTAATATTGGAGCAGATAACGTTAGTTCCTCTCAACAGTGCATCTTCAAGTGACATGATTTTCTTTAAATCCTCCTCTTCAAGGTTGAAGCAACTTTAAATCAATTTTGAAGAGAGAACACATAGATATATGGCGAGAATCAAGCCATTTTATGCGTAATATAAAGGAATGATGATCATAAAATGCATGAACAGAAAAAGAACGCTGATTTCCTGGCGTGTACTACACTTTTATCTTCTTCTCGGAAAAAAAATGGCTTTTCTCTTTTAAAAGTCATTTGATCTCTTAGAATTCTTTTAATATAACAGAAGATACTTTTTAATATAATTTATATACTTGCAGATACATATTTGCAGTGTACATATCAAATAATACAATAGATGAAAAAGACATGAACGCAAATTATTTAAAGGAATAATATCTTCTAAAATGAAATTATAAAATAAAAGTTTTATTCGTATAATCGCAATCGCATTATTTTTTGTTATATTGCACAATTACGTATATCTATAATTTCTCAAAACATAATTTAAATCCTTTATTGACAAAAATATATTGAGATATTGAGATTAATATGATATGATAATAATGACATGATATATTAACTGCTCTAATTTTGCCGATTAATTGAATTAATTAAATATTTACGTAACTATCTTAACTGTATAAACTATCTTATTTGTCTGTGCTTTATGATCCGTTATTTTTAGAAAAATTTTTATATAACACAAATATTCGCGAT
>Ga0157364_1002122_pt1 | contig 18026 bp, 14 predicted proteins | sample AttsexASBM2_FD_111476 | JGI IMG/M metagenome (GOLD analysis project Ga0157364, IMG submission 111476) | Fungus gardens microbial communities from leaf cutter ant in Ribeirão Preto, State of São Paulo, Brazil - Atta sexdens ASBM2 | ecosystem: Host-associated > Fungi > Mycelium > Unclassified ...
CCCGAGATAAAAGTTAACGAATTCCGAAAGAAACAAGAAATACAATTGTTGATAAAACGGTTGCACAGAAGAAAAAAACAAAAGATAAAAAACAAGAAACAGGAAACAAAGAGCACATTGTAAAATAGACTTTTAGGATATCCTTTGGAGATCTTTGCTGTATAGCTGATAGAAATTCGTCATCAGAAATTAAGGGTCACAATTGGATTTTATATTCGTTTCCATCAATACAGATCAAATTCAATTTAATCGCCATCTTTTTCTAATTTTATGAATAAAAAAAGATGGAAAGTCAATTGAGCAGAAATTAAAGTTATTTTATATTGATAGAAAGAGCCACTAGCTTCTTTCTATTACGTCAAATTTTACAATAAGAATTCAAAAATCAAATTTGAATTTTTGTTCGCAATGGAAATTCCAGAAATATGACAGACGATTTAAAAAGATGGAATTAATATATCAATTTTTTTTGTAATATTATTTTTAATATAGAGAGCTCGATTAATTTATACTGTTAATATATCATCACTGCCGATTATTTATGACAATAATCACGATCTAACAATTCACTTATCAGTGAATTATAAATGGTTCATTCGTTTACCAAACGTATTGTTTTTAATTGGGTCGAATTATTTCAGAGAGTATTCTACTCCAAAATTGTTAACTTCCAGGAGACAAAAGGGAACGATCGATAACATTAATATATTTAAAATAAAGAAAACATTCTATTGTCTATTTTTCGAAGAAGAATAAAATATCTATAGAATATCTTCAGAATAAATTTTCCCATTACGATCGTACTCATCAATGATTTATCTGCCGTTTAAGAATAATTGATTTCAAGAATAAGGTTCCTCTCTTGAAATATACCTTGAAGTTTTCCTTTTCACATATTTATATAGAGCTGTCTCCGCGGTACATATCCAAAAAAATATCAGTCAAAAATCTCCGGAAGTCCTCTCGAGGTAGACGATATGGTTCGAGTGAATTCCACCTGCACGACGTATCTTCTAATTCATTTAATACCAACGGCACTTCCTTCGGGTACGAGAAAACATTATGTAGCGGGAGAAAATCGCATGAGGCCGATTTCACGAGCTCGCGTGCCACCGTGAGCGGAAAGCAACGGCGATAGGACTGATCGTGCGGGGCTCCTTCTTGTGCTAGCTGATCCCCCTCAAGCCCGTCAGGTATCCATCGCTGCGTCACTAACAATAAAGTGCGAACAGTTGCCCACTGTTGGAAGTTCTCTGCAAAAGAATTTGTTTAAAAATCAATACATTGAAAAAATACATGAATATTTTTTTGTCGTTTTATTTTTAATAAGATTCATGCCCATTTCCACCAACGTAGATTAATTTTAATCTCATTTTTAGATCCATTCAGATTCTAAAGATTAGAAAAAGACAAAGAGTAAGTTGAATCGAGATTAATCTACCTTGATGAAAATGGATATCAGTTTCACAATTTTACAGTTTAATTCTTAATCAAGGTTCAACTTGTTTCTTATTTCTTTCCAATTCTAGAATTAGAAAGAGATAATATATAAGATGAATGAGTAAGTTGTGAAACTGGGTCTAAATCAATTATGAAAGGAAATCGTTTTCATCATAAGATGCATCCATTTGTTTTGGACTTAATTTTAATTTCAGTTTTAATTAACTGTTAATCTTTTTCTAATTCTTATAATGTTATTATAATATATATTATACGAAAAAAGGATAAGATTCTTAAAATTAGAAAAAGATAAGTTAAACAGAAAATAAAATTAATTTTACATTGATGATACCGAGTTTTAATAAGTAAACGTTTGGATAAAGAGCGAAATAAAAGATAATTGAATTTTCCTGGTATATCATGTCGTAATACGTTAACGTATAATGCATGTTTCATCAAGTAAATTATCATTAATTATGTATTAAATACATATTCGCTTTCATGTGTGTATTTAAATCTTTTATTTAAGCTTCAATGTACAATACTTATAGGAAAAGTATCACAAATGGCATCGTTATTGCCGGGTCGTTGAACGATGCAAAATGCGTATCGTACAATACCATATAAAAAATCGTGAAAAAATCGTGTAAAAATGTGAACACTCTCAAAATTTAATTCATTATACGCATAATACTATAATTCATATACTCATATACTTATTAATTACAAATTATTATGTCCCGTTAAAACGCAGAACACTTATTTTGAAAATCGTACAGTTCAATATTATATTTTTTGTACAAAAGAACAGATCGTTTTTCGATTTTAGAAAGACTTCCGAAACTGAACGTGAGTCATTCTCAAAGAAGTCCCATGTCGCGATCAGACAGATTATTTCCAACAGATTGCACGTATAAGGCCCATATAAATACCGGAAGTAAAATCGATATTATTAATGATTTCTTCTTTCTCTTTCTATCATTATTAATAATCTTGGGAGCCTCGAATATCAAAAGAGATGATAGCTCTCGTTAAATGTATCAAATACAGTAACACTGCGAGAGATATCTTGTCTAAGGGCCAAGTACTCCGAAGATAAGCGTCGATCGTCCAGCACCGCTCGAGTATTGTTCAAGATATCGGATAAAAATATCGCATAACAACATATTCCCCGCATCGCACTTCGTACAAACAGTAACAACATAGCGCACTTGTTAACAAAAAAACTCAAATGCACTATAGAAAAAGTTCAGTCTATATATGGAATCGTTTGGAATTATAACACGTTTATACTCTCTAATTGCGCTCACATATTTCTAAACTCTTTGACTTAATACATTGTGGACAGGTCGCGTAAGTTCGTAGTTTTCCATGTGATAGATAATCAAATAATAATGTTAATTGGTGGTAATTTAATTATCCCATTTTTTACGTATTGCGTAATAAGTAAATCTCGTAAAGAAGTTTATATGATAATTATTAGTAGGATGATTATATACATTACGACGATTTATATTTTATCATTAGTTTCTTTACCAGTCCATAATGTGTTAAGACACATACATAAGTATGTATACATATAAGTATTTATATAATTAAGTATTTTAGGATCTAAAATCTCTCTTAAGAATTCCGAGACGGAAGAACGCAGAAAATATTACATTTACATCCGAAAGACTTTGCGAATACATACAAATGCTTATACTCTATTCGTTATTGCTTCAATATATATCTGTATATAACATCCATATCAATTAACGTGAAATAATCATCTAAAAGTTTTATAAAAAGATATAAAGACAAAAAGCTAACGCGAGTAATTTCAATTACAAACGAGTAAAAGTTTTAAAAGTTACGGGCAGCTAGATGCAGCTCTGGTTGGATGATAAACACCTTTGAGACGCGGCCACAGTTCGATTTATCTTCCATCATCAAGTAATTCCTCATCGGTACGAGCAGTTCGTCATACGGGTCCATGTTTAGTTGATATTCCTGCATAGCCCGGTATATGGCCTTGAAAGGTGGTTGTTTTTGCGAGTGGAACGTGCCACGGGAACCATGCAACACCAGAGCACCTTCTCTTTCCGCTTCCGCACATACTGACATGTACATGCAATGGTCAGGTCTGTAGTTGTACCGGCATGAGTATACGTATAGCTTCTCCGGATGATAATGGAATATTATGTTGATAATGTCCTGATCGCCCCAGGTTATCTTCAGTCTATATTCCTTGTGAATGGGAATTACATAGTCCGTCCATCGGAACTTCCTCATTCTCGTCAGATTCATCAGCATCACTCCTGAATTGACCCCCAGCTTGCCATAATATGGATGCTTGGCGAATCGATTGTACCAACCAGTGTTGGGATCCTCGTGCTCAGGACTGAGGGCTGCCAGCTGACTGGAGTTCATCTTCTTGAAATTGTCCCAGACTTTCTCGGGTGGCGCCAGAAACAGAGTGTCTGTATCCACGTAGAGAACCGCATCCGTGTCATTCAGTACAGTCTAAAACACAAATCCTGTAAATCTTGCTCTCAGAAAAAAACAATGTTAGTTAGATAATGATCGTGTAATTTTTTCCCTAAGACAAGAAAGTTAATATTTTTCATTACCTACAATGATAAAATTTTGATCTTTCGTGTTTCTTGTACATAACTGTATATAACTGTGATGAAATAATAAAAAATAAATTAGGCTGTGAAAACTTGATAATAGAAACAAGATAAATTGGAGAAAAATAAGGAAAGTGCTAAAGATAATTAGAGATATAAGGAGTTCTTTAAGTATTAAAAAGTATAAAATAAAGATGGAGTAAGATTTTGTAAACCAAGTTTTTTCCTGGCTATCATATATTCTAAAAGTAAATAACTCTATTCACTTTTCATGTTTCTTTAGAGAAAAAATTACACAATTGCTATCCTGAAATTAAATCACTAATCAGATTCGCTTACTGGTAGAAACAGTCGTTGTGCCGCACAAGGTTTAAACAGCTTCTTCCACATGGCCACATCGCTACCATCCGGGAAGGTAATGGGCCGCACCAGGAAATCAAAAGTCTTATTGGATATGAGTCGCCACTCTGACAGCTTCTCGCTGAAAGCTGGTATCAAATTCTGTTCAGCCAGTATTATGAATTGTAGCGGCCTGCTGGTGAAGACCAGTGCTGATTTCAGCATAGTTAGGGCCTCGTGCAGTCTGTCTCCGCATACAACTACGCATATCGTCACCTCACTTGTCGACGGAGTACCTGGGGACTTCTTCGAGAGCGCCAAGCGCTCCCTGCTCGCTGATGGTTGATCGTATAGCTTGATAGAGAAATTGGTGGTCACATTCAACAGTATTATGAGCGCGGTGAGGATAAGGCACAGCAAGAACAACTTGTATACAGATTTCATCACGTCGTATTGCGTTGCGTTTTATCTCAAACTGAACAGAATTGCGACGTGGTCGATAGACGACGTCGACAGTGACCTGACGGCATTTTGGACTCCTCCTAAAAGCAGACGTTAATCCACGACATGTTTGTGGAACACAACGGGTTCCAGTATCGCGCCGTCGATGTTGCGTCTCGCGTCTCAAGTAATGGTCTGCGCCATATTTACGATATAACTCATGATGGAAGGGATAACAAGTGATCTATTTTCTGTTCCTGGATATCAATCATGAAACTTTATCTCTAGGATGAAAAATGAAAAGTGAAAATTTTAACCATTAAAGTTAATGGAGAAATTTTTCACTTTTCATTTTTTTTCTAGGATGAAAAATGAATTATTTCATTGGTTGCTGAACATCTAAAGATAAATTTAAGGAAACCTTAAGTGCAAGGTCTGACTATGAATACACGGACACAAATCTCCGCCATCTCTATGAATGTGGCGTGAGCGTGAAGGGAAAAGGCTGCCAAATGCTAAACATATTCGTAGTCGTTTTTATTTTAAAACTGTCTTAAATAATGTCTTGAATGATGTCTAATTGATACTGAATTTTTCTTTGTTTAACACACTTTATTCTCTTTCTATAAAAACGAGGTTTGATACACGAAAAAGGTCGAGATATTCTGCACTCTCAGGTTTACTCTGATAATACTTTTCAAATTTATAATAAACTTCTTGATATCGGAATTAATGGATGTCGATTTTTTTGATAATCGGTAAAGTCATTAGTAACTTTATCTACTATTGATTTTACCGACAGTCAATAAATTCAACAGTAATTTTATCGATTACAAATAATTAAGATCCCTGTTTAATTACTGATACCAAAAATTTTTAATTTAAATTTTCTCATCTAATGTGTTTAAAAACGCCATTAAGACATCGTAAAGATGTCTTTTGGGACGTATACATGTCCAAAAGAAATCTAATAGACAGAGATTTTTTTAGATAATATATATTGTTTAGGTCAAAAATTGTTTGCACAAAAATTGTTTTTCTCTTTATTGTTTATCTAAAGAATCTTTTTGGATTCTTAAGCGTATTCTACAATGTGCTTTTTGTTTCCTGTTTCTTGTTTTTTTTACCTTTTGCTTTTAATTTCTTTGCAACCATTTTATTGACAATTGTATTCCTTGCTATGTATTTCTTGTTTCTTTCGAAGTAACTCTTATCTCAGACGACATAAAACAAAAAATCAAATAAGAAGCAAAAAGATGAAAAAATAGCAAAAAGCAAGAAATTGGAAACAAAAGGCACATTGTAGAACAGGTTTTATTACATAATACCGCAATTTGATGACTATTTTCTAAATAATGTAGTTAGCTGTTTATCGCTTAAAAGTAGTAAACATCAATTATCTTAGAGTAATAATGTAATTAACAATTAATGCTGTATTTAATACCAACATATTTTATTATTGAAATATTATCTAAGAGTTGACGACACTGCCGTAGAGTTGCGTGGTTGCTCTGTATCAAAAAAACATTTTTTTTCTATCTAGAACACATACATCAGATCTTATTTGATCATCAGAAGGAAATGACAAACCGAAAGTATCTTTATTGCTATATAACAATCTCTTAAGTGTGATAGACCATCAGATTTAGGATTAAAAACTATACATCCCATATCAGTGAATATAAACAAACGTGATCTCCACATTTCTAACGAGATGCAATAAATTGAGAGGAAGAAAATTTAAGAAAGACAATTAATATTATCAATATATTTGTGATATGTAACATCGTATAATGTCAAGCGTCGAATGGCTTGCCGCTCCGTAGATCTGGGTTCAATCCCACTTGCCTTACATACATTTTTACACGATTTTTTGCGTTTAAGAAGCCGAAAATGACTCTATATATCTGGAGTGCGATTCCATAATGTCTTTAAATGTCTGCCTACCAATAGTTGTCCATTGCGCAGATTTTTATATGGTAAAAAGCTGCGCAATGACATCGACAACTGTCGGTAGACGTGTAAAATTACAAAATCGCGCCCTTGTTAAAAAGCTCTTTGATCACTGCCGATTCGGATCCGGCATTAAATTTATAGGTCCCATATTATTAGTGGATATTATTTATGTACCTAAGCACAAAAAGTAATTGAATATCCCAAAATTCCATTAGATCTTTCTAAGGTCGCATAAATCATATTCGAACTTTTTGGTTTATGAATTTTTATTTCTTTAATTATTTAAACGCATTACATAATAATAACAAATAATGTTACACAGTATGAATTTGATTTTATTTCAAAGATACTAATTGCTTTTCTACATTACTAATAATCTTCGAATCTACATCTTGATAAAATAGACTATCAAAATTTGGATGACTCATCATCGCTTTTAATGTCTTTTTTGCATCATTCCTGCAGTTAATATATGTTATATAAGTGTAACAATAGCAAATATTATTGATAATATATTCCCAATAGATGGGAATCAAAATCATGTTTTGAGATTTACCTTGTTTCGTTATTACCGTCAAGAAGAAATTTAGCACACATTGTGAATATCTTACGGCGGAGGTCTTTGAGATTTGAGTTTGACAATAAACATTCCACACCAATAATATTAATAATATTATAAAGCAATCGAGCAATGGTTGCCCTTATCAACGGATTCTTGTGGCTGTATAACATTACAATATAATTGTTGGAGATGTCAATTGAAGCAAAGATGAGATAAAGTACATTTAATTACCTAGCACTATGTTCGTTGGTCAATATACGAATACAAGTTGCAGGAGGCAAGTGTGACACCATAGAATCCAAGGCACGTTGAGCATCATTTCGGATTCCTTTGTTCGTATGCGTGCTTTTCAAAAGCAACGTGGATGCAAGTTCATCGAATTCAGGTCTTTGAGTACACTGGACTGTCTTGTATAACTCCATTGCTATGTGGCAGGCAGTTCTAATGACGTGCGGCCTCGTATTTCGCAGTAAACTGCGAAAATAATGTTACATTGTAGCGAATAAAATACATAACTCTATCTGTCTAAAATTTTTAAAGTAAAATAAAGTAATATAAAAAAGTAAATATCATTCTGAAGATGAATCTCATTCTTTGATTGAAATTTGTGCTATTCTTTGTCAAGAGTAGCTTAATTTTCATTTATTAAAATGAGACTCCATTCTCATTCTAAGAAGAATTTAGAGAGAAGAGATACAATATAGAGATGTTCCAATGACCTGCATAATGTTCGATATATACGAGGCATGTTGGAGTCTAGTAATTCCGGTTGAATTCTCGAAATGTGCATCAGTTTTGTTAAAGCTGATACACTGCTTTGCCATTGATCCTGCTTTAAGCTGTGCATGGCATGTTTCAATGCTTCATGTGGACTCGCGAATTCTTCTTGTGTTTCTACACAATCGCTCTCCAGCATAGATACGTAATCCCCATACATGACCGTAGGATCATCCTTCGGATATTTATTACTGAAAACACATATTCAAAATTTTCGCATGAGTAATACATTCAACATTTATTGTTATTTATACATAATATATTTTATTTGTAATTTACTAATTTGATTTAATTCAAATAATTTGTCCCATTAAAATTTTAATAAAATGCGAAGAAATTAAACGTGTTCGATGTACCTGTCAGATAACGTGGGAAAACGTAGGTCGTCCGAAGTCCCGGAATATACTTCGACAAATTGCGTTTTTGCAACTTGTGATGAATTTGCATTCTCATGCTGAATAGATAAGGAAGTCGTTTCCATCGCACGTGAAGCAGACTTACCTTTTATCCAAGACAGTTTTTATACGAAATAAATACTGGCATTTATAAAAGATTTCGCAATCGACTAATGTTCCTACCTGCGCCTTTGCACATGGGACACATAACATATTTCTTGCATCCCATATGCGCCATTCTATTACGATTTTTCTTATTGTAACACGATGTATGGGGATATTTTATAGAAATTCGATTACTTTAATGTTGCAGGAATTTGTCTGCTGTCTCTAAACGTCCATTTTTAACACGTAAGCATCGCTTGCATAACTTTCTATAAAAGTGCTGCTTTGGTATTTAGATAAATTCAAGTCGATATTAACATAAATTTGTATTAATGCCTGATATTGGCATGCAATAAATTCGATAAAAATTTCAATAAAACAAATCGATAGAGATTACGATGACGACAGTAATGCTGTAAAAGATAGCGATAATTGAGCACTAAGCTAATAAGAAAAAAAATTTCTGTATTTTTTTGAAAATAATAATTTCTTACGCTACAAGAATATGTACATTATATATTATTTCTCTATACATTATATTAATTATAGAATTATCTATAATTAAAAAGCGATAAAGCTAGAAAATATAGCCGAGTCGTATTTATCCTAATGAATAAGATAAATTGGTCCTTCGATAAACTGCAAAATAATAAAAATTATTTCCTTTTGTGTTGAGAAAGCGCTTTCAATTGTATGGTCCGGTTCGATAACACGTGTCACGTATCGTCTAAGTATTATATGTTACACTGCTCAATTCAATTACGAACGAATTGAAGGATAATTTATATCCCCATTCCTTACAGTTTATATCACACAATTCCAGTGTATGGAACTTCATTCCGCACTGTATTTTAAAGTCCCAGTTTGTTTCGCAAATGAAAAAATTTGACTATCTTTGTTTTTTAATGTCTCCTAAAAAGTGTATCAGTATCCATGTATCACGATGGCGGTTTCTCAAGCGAGATATTATAATCCAAATGATCACAATGTATAGGACACTGATAATATGACACTGCACTAGCGTGGCCGGATCTTCCTGATGTCATAGGTACACCTTGGGTCCATTGGTCCTGGGCCGGGTCGTAAATTTCTACTATATTTAAAAACGTCGTACCATCGTATCCTCCTAAAAAAGAAATCGTATGTGTACATTATTTATAAAATGATTCTCTAAAAAAACAGCTTTATTATTTCAACAAAGATTGAGAGAATCATACCCATTGCGTATAGTTTGCCATCAAGAATGGTGACACTAAGAGCACTGCGGGCGATGGTGACACTGCTCACGTTCTCCCATATGTCGTGCTCCGTGTCGTATCTCTCTACCGAATTCAATTGCGATTTTCCGTCATATCCGCCTATAACGTATATATATTGACCCAAACTGGCCACACCAGCTCCTGAGCGACTGCACTTCATAGGCGATACCATCGTCCATTCATCATTCTCAGGATGGTAACACTCTACTGAGCTGAGCCGGTCCTTGCCGTCGAAGCCACCAATCGCGTAGAGCAATCTGTCAGAAACGTATTTTTTTACATTATATATCATAAAAATTTAATATATTATATGTATGTTAATGATTCCAATGGTATATAAATACACCTTTCATTTTTAAATAAAATGAAAGGTGCCTTTTATGTGACATTCAGAATACTGTAGTTTGAATTAGTAATATAATTATCATATTAATATCATGTAGCTAAATATGATTTACTTTAAAATTTAAATGTAATCATTTGTTTTCATAAACAACTATGTGATTAACATTTTTATCGTTTAATGAATATCGACGCTTTGACAAATAGTACCTATTCACTACTGCTACTCCAACGCCTAATCTCTTGATATGCATGGGTTTCACACTGGTCCATGTATCTTGATCCGGGTCATAGCATTCGACACTATTGTGATATTCAACGCCTGCACTGCCACCCACAGCATACAACAGACCATCCATAACGGCGACTCCAACTCTATTTCTCGGTACTGACATCGGGCTACATGGTCGCCATTGATCCGTCATTGGATTATACCTGTCAACCCAGTCGCTGTCGTACCTGAGAAAAATCGTATGATTTTGTTAGTTATTTCAAAGTTTTTAACGTTCTATTTTAACGTTCGCATTTGAAGCCATCTGCGTAAAGCGATATGTCAATTATAATTTTTCATGCTGTTTTTATGTGTGTTATCTGATAACTATATTTGATATATCGCAGCATAAATTTCCAGATTTTTTAATGCATTTCTATGTAGATCCATGCAAAATTAGAGTATTTTTAGGTATTTTAAAGTAAAAATAAATGTATTATTTGGATTTTAGTTATATTTTCTATTTCTTAAAAATACAAGGAAACAAAATTCAGTATAAATATAAAAAGTGTCACATTCTAATTTTTGAGGAGAATTTTCTTTGAAGAATATATAATTAGATATCTAAATAAGATATTTAAAAATCTAAAAAAAAAACAAACTTACATGGCACTTTTTGGTATCAAAATATAGCACTTTGATTTTCACAAAATGAAACAAAATGAAAACAAAATCAAAAACGTAATTTTTATAAAAAGTTCTCGAGAAGAGTTTCAATAAAATTTCATAAGAATTCCTTTATTTCTTCAGGCAGGAAAAGTTTCTTGAGAATTTGAGTTTTTTCAAGATTTTCCATATAATTTTCCGAACACTTCATATTACTATACTTCCGAAACATCGAACATCGAATCGGCATCCAAGTGCTAACCTGCTTCCCGGTGAATTGTGTCTCCCACCGACTGCGTAGAACATCCCCTTGAGAAACGCACCGCCTAAACCGGATCTGGGAACGATGAGCTTCGCGTGTTGCGTCCATGCCTTGTCGTCGGCGTTGTAGCCTTCCAGAACGTCAAGCGAATGCTTGAAGAAACCACCAGCGATGTATATTACCCGCCGCGTGTTAGGCGTACGCTCTTTCACAACCGGCTTCTTGTGCAACGTCAAGTCTTTAAAGATCTGCGCCAGATATTCGCGACACGCTGGCACCTTCTTCAGCACGTCGCAATTTTTCATCTGCTCCCGTAGAAAATTCGGCGTGAGGTACTGGCAACGTACCGCGTGCAGTATGTGCTCCATCTTGGGCCGCCTCGCTTCCTCGTTATACTTAACCCACTTCAGCACGGCGTTGTAAACCTCCCTTTCCTCCTGTACATTCAACTCGTCCTTTCTGATGAGCGTCACCAACTGTATGGCGGACAGTTGCAAGAACTCCTCTTCTTGGCATATCTGGTTAAAGTGCTGAACAATGAATTGATTCGCTTTATGGTACAGGTCGTGGCAACCATGCTGCTCAGCAAAGTTGGCAATGCCAATCGCGTTCGTGGGATCGAGTTGTCTTTCCAGAAAAACACTACATGCATCTATCACATTACTAACCTGCATCAAAATATATCAAACATTTATCAAACATTAAATCAGTAGATATCAAATTCTATATCAATTTATTAAGCTATTTAGAAAATAAAATAATAGTCAATATTCTAATTTTCCTAATAATTCAACAATATAAATGCAATAATATATGTTATACGTACTTAACAGTTATACTCAACATATATATTATATATGTTGAGTAAAAAATTATAACATTGATGTAACTACTAGTCTGAATTCTGTGGTTATTGAAACAATTCTTTATTTTATGTGTTTCTTTTCTCTAAAATTATTTGTTTACGTACCTGGAACATGGTAGCTGCTGACAGCAGCGAACATACAGTAATCTCAGTAACTCTTATTTGACCAGTATACATGAAATACATTAAACGAGCCATTGTAGTTGGACAAACACCCTGGAGCTTCACTCTTGTCATCTCACATTCCTTCAATCCTCCAGTAAACATTGCCTGAAATGTTAAAGCTAGTCAATATCAACTAATAAATAAATAATCTGCATCCATTCTAATTCCAGTGGCATAAACTCCTTTGTAAATGAAATAAGTAAGTAAACAAATTCGAAAATCTATTTTTTAAAGATAAACTTTTTGTCCTTAAAGTGAAATATATTTTTGAAACTTGATAAAAGCAAGAAGTTCTAGTGTAGTCTATATATAGTTCAGCAATAAAAAACAATCCTGATAGCAATTCACTGATTAAACATTAGAATATATATTAAGCCAATATTGTGTCGACAATGCTCGTTTCTACCAATATAGATTCTTCATCTTTTTCTAGTTCCAAGAGTTAGAAAAAAATGAAGAGTAAGTTGAACCAAGAAATTAAAATTAATCTACACTGATAGAAACGGACATAAATTATGCTACCAGGAAAATCTCGAGTGTAACGCATGCAACACATTTGCATTTAATGACACAAGTTAACACAAACATCATTCTTTCTTGATATTCAGAAACAAAGATAGAACGACACTTGTATTGACTTGTATCACTAAATGCAAAGTACTTGATTTGCATAGCTGTCAAGCTTACCTTAAAGTAAGGACTAGCTGCTGCTAAAATAACTTTATGTGCATGGAACAGTTCGGTACCGACTTCCAGTATCACGTCAGTCAACATATGATGGCTGCGCATCATAAACATCATCTTCATAGTCTCCTTCAGATAGTTGGCCATGCAGAATGTCATGTCCCCGAGGTCGCCCCGCTGCCGCTCCGTATTGAGCATGCCCTCCCAATCCGTTTCCTCCCCTGATGCAAACGGGACAGCACCCGGCGACGGAGCATCGTCCCGGGCCTCTTTCTTCCGTTGACAATCTTTCTCTCCATCCATTAAAATAGAGCTGCAAAGAATTGCGCCTTTAGATATTTACATACGTTCACGTCATCGCGTACACACTCTGCTCGTTTCTCTTCTCCTTTCTTTTCCGGAACTCGTCAAAGTCACGGAGCTATCATATTCGTTCCCCGAGACCGCGTTTCCACCACATTCTGACAGATCAACGACAGCAACAACATCACGACGGATTCCCGTTAGTTCTGTTTTCCATGAACGACTCAAGGAACATCCCAAATCAAGAGAAAGTGTCAAAATAACTTTATTTGACATCATGAAAATCAAAATGATAATTTTTCGTTGCAAAATCTGACTGTTTTTAGACGTTCCGAATCTTCATTCAGAAAATCAAAATAAAGTCCTCTTGATTTTTTATTGACTTTTGCTCCTTGGGTAGTACACTTTAGGAACTTAAAAGTGAAGTAGATATATGTTTGATATCCAGCGAAAACGAGAAAAAGAGAGGTATAAGTGGGTGCAGTACATGCAAGAGCATGGTGCAGCGTAGTGCAGGGATGAAAAAAAAATAGACCTAGATATTGTACAGAAAAGCCGCGGAGGCCGTAATACGCAATAATAGCAGTGTAATCGCGCGACGCGAGTCACTCATACATGGTGTCGCAGAATCGTCGCACGTGATCGCGAGATGGTTTCCATCACGGAGATGATCGCCTGAGATCGCCTCTTTGCGCGCGCGAGATCTCGCATACGCACGACACTTACCCGGCTTGCCCAGATCACCAGGGCAATCTACCTTCGTCGAGGAGTCACCGATGGACGCGCAAGCAAGATGGGTAAATGCGGCGGATATAAGTAAGGCGGCGTGATCATGTTTCACGATCGATCTCGCCGATGATACACGATGACGCAGTCATCCTCCACCTCCGGGCTTCGGACCTGCTCCGATAGATGCGGCGTCACCGAACAAGCGACGAGTGACAGGCCGATGGCGATATCCAAGGGAAAGGGAACACAAAAGTGAATAAAAAAATCGAAATAACTTTATCTTGAATCTTAACGTCGATAAACGGTCAAACTTTGTAATAAAGAATTATCATCTTGACTCTCATGACATCAAAGTCATCATTCTGACTTTCTCTTCTTCTTCTTTCTTCTTCTTTCTTCTTATTATTATGCTCCTGCTTGATTTTCCGATCCAAGAAAAGGATCACAGTACCATGCGTTGAGATTTTTCTCGGATCTCGGATCTCGGATCCTGTGATAATCACCGTGGGAGGGGTTAGAGGCTTGACTTTTACTATTCAAATGTCTTCTCTTGACTTGAGCCAGGTGACGGAGTCGCTTCGTGTAATTTGCATAAGCACGTGTTTCACGCCGCACGAATCACGATCAATTGCGGACACCAATACGACGAACTCGGAAGTCGGAATTCGAGCGGCGCGGGCGGGATTTCTTCTCGTTGCCGCCGACCGCTTACTGTCAGTGACTGTCACCGTTGCCGTCGTCACCGTCGCTCCGCCGCCGCCGCCGCCGCTGCCGGCGGCGCGAAAACGCGAGATCGCTTCGTCACGATTTGTACCGTAGATACGCCGGTGTACCTTTGTCCGCGCCGCTGATAGCGGTCGGCTAACGTTAACTGGTTGGTTGGCTAATAATCCACCGCGACCCTGACGGTGACTCGGTAATAAATATATATACGATGGACGGTGCGAGGCGCGTTTAAGAGAAACGGCGCAGAGAAGAATGATTTTCAGCGAATGCTTCTTCGACCGCGCCGATTCAGCCGGTTGTTCCCCGAGATTTCAGCGAGCGCGATCGGGGGAGTCTCTGTCCAATTCCGTGAAATTAAATGCTTGTGGATTCGTTTCGCGTCGGAGAGAAGACTCCGGGAAATCCGTCTAAGACGCGAAACTCGTTCGCGAATGTATTTCGCGATCCCGAGATCTCCTTGGGATCTTATAGATTTTTTATCTTATTGCTAGGAAGAAGTTTTTAAGTTAGATTCCTAAGAAAGAAGTTCCAACTGTCCGGAACCTGCAGTTGTGTGTTTTTATAATAAATGAAGTGAAAATTAGTAAGCAAATTATTCAGTAGGTGTTCATAATGGAATTATAAATATTCTGATAAATTCGCTCACTTTGTAATTCTCTCTCTCTCTCTCTCTCTCTCTCTCTCTCTCATTCCTTCATCTCATTCAAGAGACACAATAATTATTTGATTTCCTGGAAATCAAAGTTTTTGAAATTAATAAATTTGTTCATTGTGATTTTCATCAACAAAGCAAACAGAATAGAAATCTGCATTCAACAGAAGTAGAAATCGGAGCACAAAGAAATGGTTGCGATCAGCAAAAAAAGCTGCTATTTTGCAATTACTATAATATTTAATACGTTTGTTTTATTACAATTAGATCCAGTGAAGAATTAAAAACGAAAAATTATATTAAAAATTAATTTTATAATAGTTGTAAAGTTGCTTTTTCTGCTAAATACAGCTAATGTGATTTCAGGTAATGAGCAGATGTTATACTTGAGGATCAATCATGTGATTAAGTTTTCTCTAGGATGGAAACGTGAAAAGTGAAAATATTTTTGTATGTATTATATGTATTTACATACATACATAAAAATTTCACTTTTCACGTTTTATTTTTGAAAAAACATTATATGATCGATATACTCTGAACGAATTTTCCGCGTCATGCCGTAACTGAAGAAACATCAAGTCAAGAAAAAATCAAAATGTTATTTTGACATCATGAAAGTTAAAATAATCATTTTTTGTCATTTCACAAAATTAGACTATTTATTAACGTTAAGAATCAGAATAAAATCATTTTGAATTTTTGTTGACTTGTGTGTTCCTCAGGTGGAAACCTTCGGGAACAAGATATCGATTTCAGAGAAATGACGATGGTACATTCCGTCCTCTCATCTTATATAGGTATAAAAATGAGGGAAAAATTCCGCGCGTGTCTCCGTCCGCCCAGAGCGACAAATCCGACCGTGAAACAGCAATCGTGACCGTAGATGACTCGAATGACTTGCAAATTCTGTCCGCTTGCGGCCCGCCGGCTCGCCTCGATCTCGCGCGTAATCAAGCGAACGGTACTTCTTCGTCGCGCGCTTAGCAGCTCGAGTCAGCTGTTCCGCATCCGGAGTCTGGAGAAGCCGAATTAGTTCTATACGGGACGACGCGAGGTACCGTCGATTAATCACGGCGATTTCCTCGCAACAAATGAAATGAAATTTTTTATTAAAAATGAGAGGAAGATGGAGGAGGAGCGCGATGCTGCGCTGCCGAAGAACCAAAATATATCCATAAAATGCCGATCATTATTTATGACATGATTCCCATCGTGATCGATGGGAAGAATTAATGAAGAAAAATAATGATCTTCCATGAAAAGATTAAAACATTCCTTGTATGAATTATTTTGAAATTTATGTCGTTTTAAGTCACGTGGATTATCGTCACTGTTTTATTCATTTGGATAGCTCGAGGCGAATTTAATATATACGATAGATGATAAGAAATTGCTGACAAAGAAACGAAATTATTCTGGCAATTCTCGGAATATAGGCGACTAAATTTTGATGCGTGTCGCCCTCGTTTGGTCGAAGTCAAAACCCAGAGAACATAGTTTACATGATAATTTCAGTCGGTACAACTTATATTTTATAATACAGGGTGTCCCAAAATTCCGCAGCGAATTGGAACGTTTGTGTTTGGTTCCGCATTACGTTATTCCGCTGCATGGATTTGTACTCTAAATGGATAACGTCTATTAAGCCACATATATATACGCTACTTAATCAGTACATAATATTAAAAAAATATTTTTAAAATGTTTTTTAAATATTTATTTAATGTAAAAATATTACATAAATGTTTAAAAAATGTTTTTTAAATATTGTGTGCTGATTGGGTAACAAATGAAAAATATCGCGAAAAGTATACGAAAAACTAGGAAAATACTATAGTATATATAACGCATATTATAATATTTTTCGTATATTTTTCAAAAACAGGAGCCCTGGGTATTGATGATATAATTTTATAATTTTTCTCTAGAGCAGAAATGTGAAAATTTTTATGTTACATTATTAGAAATATTCTTAAATTTTATTAACTTTTAAGTTACACAATTTGAATTTAATTTCATGACATTACATAAAAAAATTTAATGTATTTTTCATGAAAATTTATAAAATTTAATGTACACGTTCATTACATTTAAGTAACTACTGTAACTTAATTTTCAGTTAAATCATTCATTACTTTTAATTTCAATCATAACCACGAGCTTCATTTACATGTAAAGGAAGCTCATGGTTATATTTCTAATAGTATATTATATAAACATGTACATATAAAGTCTGTTCTTTTTGGCTGAACTTTTGCACCAGTTCATCTTTCTTCTTCTTCTTTTTTCCTGGAGAGAAAAGAAAGAAAGATGAACTAGTGCAGAAGTCAACAGGCCTATAGTCAGAGCTAAAAAAAACAAGCCTATAGTCAGAGCTAAAAGGTTGCAATACTTTTTTTTAAATGGACTTCGGAATACAGCTCACCGAGCGATTGATTCTTATTCATGGATTGACAAATAAAAATCAATTGCTCGGTGAATAGGTTGCATTCCGAAACCCATCGAAAAAAAGAGTTGCATCTTAGTATCTGA
>Ga0157364_1002123_pt1 | contig 18025 bp, 13 predicted proteins | sample AttsexASBM2_FD_111476 | JGI IMG/M metagenome (GOLD analysis project Ga0157364, IMG submission 111476) | Fungus gardens microbial communities from leaf cutter ant in Ribeirão Preto, State of São Paulo, Brazil - Atta sexdens ASBM2 | ecosystem: Host-associated > Fungi > Mycelium > Unclassified ...
GTATAAAAAATATATATATATATATATATATATATATATATATATATATATATATATATATATATTTATTTGAAAAATAATTTGTTAACTATAGGTTTGTAACTATAAGCTAAATTAATATACATGTTTAGAACTTAAAATGAAATTAACATATTTGATGAAAATAAGAAGATTCTTTAGTTTAATGCAAGAATAAAAAACAGATCTAAAACTTGTCACATACATTCGCACATTATCATATTCATTATATTGTGTTCCAACCAGTATTGAAAATCTATAGTATATGACATGAGCTATAGATTTTGGATATATATATATATACTGACAATATATATAACAGAATACGTGTATTTATTTTATTGGTTTATGACAGGGAAGTTTATTTTGTGTATTTTCTATATTGTCTCTTTAGTTCTTTAATATTATTTTTATATAAAAAAGTTATATAAAATGTTATAACTGTAGTACTGCAGTTATATGAGTTATATTATTTTCTTAATGGATGTCTTTTTTGTATTAGGAGAAGTTGAACTAGAAAACTTACCCCTGAAACATGAGGCTCTGCGTCATATTGGGCTGCCAATAGAAGTAAAGGCTGGATTTATTGGTAAAGTTAGATTACAAGTACCAGTCAGACAGATAAGGACCGCATCATGGGTGATAGGTATAGAACAGCTCTATTTAGTAGCGGGACCAATTAATTTGGACGAGGTAAAAATAATTTTCTGTTTTCTATTATCTTAGAATTTTAATAGATTTTCAATAGTATTGACAGAAAATTTATATAAATATATAGATGCATTTGTGTTATACATATGTTTCAATATATATTGATAAGTTTAAAAACAAATGTTCATAGTATGATAATGAAGCAGAGGAACAAGCAATACTAGAATATAAACTCAGTCGACTAGATGCTTTGGAAGCCAGATGGAGAGCTGATATAGAGCATGATCCTGGTTATTATGCTTCAAGTTATAGTTCCTGGCTAAATTATGGCACGTCTCTAGTAACAAATATTATTGAAAATTTACAATTAAATATCAAAGACGTTCATATTAGGTATGAAGATGGTATTACACTATCAGATGGTAAGTAAATAGTTATATATATTAGGTGTAGTAAAAAGAAATCCATTATTTTTGCATGAAATTAAATGGAAAAATAATGGATTTCTTTTTACTATACCTAATATATATATATATATATATATGCCTGTATGAATATATGATATAATGTGAACAAAAATTTATTTGTTAAATATCGATATTTATTACATTCTTAATAAAACTTTTTGATCTTTTTGTATGTAGATAATGGCATTGCATTTGGTATTACAATTGGAGCATTAACTACTCAAAGTTGTGATGCTAGTTGGATACCCTGTTCCACATCTTGGAATCTTACGGATGCGTCGTTTAAGTTAATGGAACTTGATAGTCTTTCGGTTTATTGGAATCATGTGAAAAAAGATCAACTTTTTGGTGGTCTTAATCTAGGCGATCTAGCTGTAAGATATGAAAAAGCTCAGTGAGCATGATAACATCTTAATCACACATTCGTACGCCTATATTTTATAACAATATTTTGTAATTTTGATTTTTAGATTGCCATGAGTAAAAATAAGATTCATCGGCATATTTTATCACCTGTGAATGCAAGAGCGCACATTAAGAGGGATCGAACTGAACGTCCATTGAGGTCTATTAATAAACCGCGTATCGTAGTAGATTTGCTCTTGGATGAAGTACCATTATCTATAACAGATGTGTGTTTTATAGATAACTGTAATAGGTTTACAATTAAACATTGATTCATGCAATATAATTTGAATTATTTTTTTAGCTTCAATATGAAGAGATGGTGAAGTGTATCAAAGAGCTTGATCGTATAGATCGTCGTAAACAACAGTGGCGTTGTAGGCCAGTAGTTCCTGTTAAAACAGCTTGCAAGGAATGGTGGAAATACGCCGCCAGGTGTCATCTTGGCAGAGATGCGTTCAAATCGAAACCGTCCTGGAAAAATGTACTTCTTAGAGCTAGGGAAAACATTTGTTACGTTCAAGCATACACTAAATTGTTAGGTACAAATGAATATTTTTTAATAATTTCTATAAATTTTTACAATATTCTTGAAACGATGAAAATTTTCTTTCAAATATTTTTTTGCTAGGCACGCCTACCTCGATCTTACCTCCAGAAATTAAAACGTTGAAGGAAAAGGTCGAGAATGAGCGAAATTTTGACGAGCTTCGGGTATTGAGAGAACTGGCTATGGAGAAAGTGAGACCTGCAAAGTCACCACAAGAACTTAATATGAATGTGCCACAAGGACGTGGTATGCTCGAGCAATGGTTTCCACAGTGGTGGGGTTGGTATTCAAAGACACCTCACAGCAGCAATGGAACGCAAAACGGAAGTAGCTCGACTACTTTCGACGGGGAATTGTTAGACGTTTTAGCGGACACCATGAACGATGATACTCTTCTACGTCGCGACACAGTGTTCGGACAGTTTAATTTCGCTCTGGTGCAAGGCGCGGTATCGTTGTGTACTGAGAAAGACGAAAGCAACGGTAGAAAAACTGTGATAGAACTGAAATTCGAAAGAGTGAATTTGAGCTATGAGTCACGACCTAGATCCGGGTCGCACAAGTTTTCAATTAGTTTGGGCGCATTATACCTGCATGATTTTCTCACAGAGAGTTCCACATTTCCTATTTTGGTGCAACCTCAAGTCGCATCCAATGGCATGTCTTCGCGCATTCGCAATTCTTCGGAGAAACTAACGAAGACGCCGCGTCATTTATTTGAATTGATTTACGAGAAAAGACCGCTGCATATTAATGTAGATCATTTATTGCATGTGTACTCGCAATCCTTAGATATTGTGTATAATCCAATCGTGATATATTGGTTGATAGATTTTATGTGTGAGCCGCATCGATCGGCATCATCCAATCAGCGATTCCAGGCGATGAAACGTCGCACGAGAAGGCAGTTGATCAAGAATTGGGAACAAATTTTGGACGGCGATTTTGTGTATCGTTCGTCTTGGGATCTACAGTTTAAGATCTCTGCACCACAAATCTTATTGGTGGAGAGCTTCGTCGATTCCAATGCGGCCGTGGTGATGGTCGATTTTGGCAAGTTACATTTATCGAATGATGCAAATCTGAATCAGGTTATATTGAAAACAGAATCAACTAATAGTGATGACGAAGATGAAAGATTTGAGACACCTTGCTCCACTCCGCCCGGAAGTCAAGAGAACGGCTCTTTACATGATTTCCAAGGTCTGTCTGAGACGGAGTTGCACAAAAAATTGTATGACCAGTACTCTATCGATCTGGTAGATCTGCAGATTTTAGTAGGTAAGACAAAGGACAATTGGAAGCACGTTCGTACGAGAAGTATGTCGAGCTTGCACTTTCTCGAACGTTTCAATATATCGTTGCAAATTGAACGACGTGTCTTTACTACTTCAGATCCTAATTTTCCATCAGTCACGGTATCTGGTAATCTACCGAGACTGGTAGTGCATGTAAATGAGCAAAAGGTGGGCGCAATACGCTTAATTTATAACTTACTGTCGAGCTTCTCCAATTCTGCCGGCATCCCGCAAACAGAAGCTGTTATAGAACCGAAGAGTCCTAGAAAGGAGGAAAATCTGGATCGTTCCTTGAGCCATGCGATAATGGTGCAATTTATCATCGATCAGATGGCCTTTGAACTGCAATCGAGAGGTCGCAGTGTAGCAGAGCTGCAAGTGTCCGGCGTTCGGGCAGCCCTCAGTAAACGAATGGCAGATCTGAGCGTTTCGCTTTCCGTCCATGGTCTTCTCTTGGTCGACGCTCTTCAAGAATTCGGGCCTGATTTCGAACTACTGGTGGCCAGCCACAAGCACGTCGGCATGGACAGCGTTTCCGGTAGATTAAGGGATTCAGAACCGACTTCACCTGTCTCGCCAGAATCACCTGAGTCACCAGATTCCACGAGACCACCACGGTTAACATCACCGGTCGCCTTAACCAATGCCTTGTCTACTTTGGTGACCAAAACTAAGACCTTGCATTCGCCTAAAAATAATTCATCAATTTGTCTGGAAAAATTGGATTCAGAAGCGCTGATTGTCATGGAATTGACGCTGGTAGATGACCCTACGGAAAATTTGAGAATGGCAAATATACAGTTCAATAATTTGGATATTATTGCTAATCAAGAGACGATAGTGGAATTGCTAGGTTTCTTTCGAAGAATCTTGCCATTGCAAAAGTCACGATCAGCCTATATTGCGAGTCGAGACGATTCATTGTCAAGTCAAAGTACAGAAGTAAAATCAATGTCAACGAGAACCGAGATCACCTTTGACTTCCATCGCTTGAATGTATTACTTTTGCGCGCGGTCGTGCAAGACAATCACTTAGTGGGTCAAAAAATTGCCACGGCGACAATGTCTGATGCGCGCATACAAGCGACTTTAGCCGCGAATACGTCAATCTCAGGTTCTCTCGGTGGAGTTCAAGTTCTTGATCAAACGCCAACTGGGAAGACTCATCAACGGATAATCAGCGTAGGTAGAGATCCTTTAGCGGATCCACCACATCATCCGCTTGAGCACTTCAGTAGTCTGTCTGATCAGCCAGAGGCATTCAGATTTGTGGCCAATCGCAACACCAGGCAAGCCGACGAGGAAGACTGTGTGGAAATCGATCTCGATCTCACGATACGCGTGGCCAGCGTCTGGTACACTCACGCGCCGCATTTGATATCTGAATTACGTTCGTGTGCCGATGAATTCAAGCAATACTTAAGCAACTTTGCACGCCAAATTAGCGCAGCAGCCACTGATATGGCAATTGGTCTGGTAAATGCCGACGATTGGACTATTCCTCCGCGTAAACGATTGCCGAGCGTTTCGGTTGATCTAGATAACGCAAATGCGTTATCGCTTAGATTAGACGTACTTTTAGAAAGCCCGGTACTCGTAATACCACGTTCCTCACATAGTAGACAAGTATTCGTTGCTCATCTTGGTACGATGTCACTGCGACATGAACCTCACTTGGGATCCATGGCGAAGCACAAAGTCACACTAGAAGTGCGCGACATGAATCTGTATTCTCTTGAAATATCTGCCAACGTTGGCCAGTCTCAAAATAATCTGCCGAGAGCCGAGGAGATGTACTCATGTAAGGAGTTGGGCAAACCAATATTGCATGACACAACGCTGAATATCCTGGTGGAAAAGCAAAACACCTTAACACAAAGTATGAGTTTCCTATTCGACAACGGCGATTTTACGAACAACAGTCCAATTGTGCAGGTCCACGGCGCTGTGATAACGCCATTAAAAGTATCGTTGTCACGTGGTCAATACGAGCAATTACTCGATACCACTCACCGATTGTTCTCCATGCCTGCTGTGACTGCCACAGCCGCAGTGTCAGAATACGATGATTTTGATGGAGTATCCGACTATTCAGAGAAGCTCGATCTCTGTGTGAAGGTTTCGTTCGAACTGCCGATCCTCAGCGTGGAACTGAAGCAGGCGCATTCGGAGCAGCCGCTGGTGGAATTGTCAATGCGTGACTTTGTTGTCAAGTATGACAAATTACATCGAAACGAGTCCAGTGTTCAGGTCGCACTGCGATCCCTTTTGATGGAAGATCTTCTGTGTCCGGTCGGCTCGCGGCATCGTTACATGATGCAATCGTCGGCTCCTGCACGCGCGAAACTGCCTACCGGCGTTTCCAAATCGTGTCCAGATCTTGTGTTTCTGCGACAATACAAGAACGCCTTCGGACGTGGTAGTCTGCCGGATCGATTGGAAACCTACACTCTATACGACGCGATTCCGGCGCATTGGCACAGGCAACCGGCGATCTCGGCAGCCGATACACCAAACACACCACCTCCATCTCCAGGCGGCATCACCAGTGAAGAAAACTTAGTGCTAATGAGCATCACTATGACGCGTCCCGAAGAGAACGGCTGTAGAAATATCACACCGGAAGATCGGTTTCATCGCAAAATGGTAACCGTGGACTTCAATTGTCTGGACTTGGTGATAAGCGTAGAGTCATGGATGGTAGTGTTTGACTTCTTTGGGATTGCAGGCCTGTCTGGGGCGACGAGTGACGAAGTCGCCGCACATCGTGCCACACCGGACAGCGATAGCACCGGCGTGAACAAGGTAGACGATAATTTACCAGAGAGATCAGAAACGGAGATAGAAGTAAGATCGTTGACGCTAGTGCTGACGCAGCAGGAGCGTGAAATAGCCAAGGCCAATGTATCCAACGCTAACATGCATATTCTTAAGACGGTTGATGGAAAGACCAAGGTATCAGGATCTTTAGGTTCAATGTCATTGTTGGATTTAACGCCGCACGGTCGATTCTACCGCGAGAGATTTCTATCATCTGGCAGGAAGGCGCTAAATTTCCAGTACTCGAGCTATGCCGACTGTGAGGATCGACCTCATGATGCACGGCTCAAGCTAGAAATGTCTGCCGTGCATTACGTTCACACTCAAAGATTTGTAGCGGAATTACAGGCTTTCTTCAGTCATTTCTCACAATTGTGGAGCATCATGCGAAATCTGCGAGCCGGTGTTGGTGCTGTAATAGATATGAATAAGCGTGGCACGCGACTGTCGTTGCAATTGCACGCTGGTGCGCCGGTGATATTGTTACCAGTGAGTTCTAGGTCCGACGAACTGATCCTATTGGATCTGGGAGAGCTCACAGCACACAATAGGTTCGACACTTCATTAGTTATCCCGGATTGTTTACTAGATGTGATGCTGCTCGAGTTGGTCAATATGGATGTATATGCGGCGAGGCGACTCAAATATGATTCGACCCTAAATGAGGACACGGATACATTAATGGTGGGTGGCTTTCTCATTAAGAAAATGGGCCCTTCGTTGCTCACAGAAAAATGTCATCTGAAATTACGCGTCGAACGGAATCTTGACACTTACATCAGCCGCGATATACCCGATCTCAGCGTACATGGTATATTGTCGACGATGGATTGTGCCTTAGATCCGGAACAGTATATGCTGATTCGCGGTCTTCTATCGTACAACATCGGCGAGAATTTGGACGATCTGCGCCTCCTTGTACAAGATTTGAATCACACGGTGGAATACGCGATTTCGACTGTAGATCGTGTAAAGACATGGACTCGATCTTGCATAATTCTCGAGCTGGTAAACGTGACAGTGAAACTGCATCCGAGTCACAACATTGCGGCGCTTGCATGCATCAATTTTATCAAGTCCCGACTGACTTTGGATTCGCTGAGCGACGGTTCACAGGACATTGATCTGGTGTCGCAGGAGATTTTAATCACGGACACGCGTTTTCAGAACGAGCCAGTAGATCGACAGTGCAACGTGTTTACGCGAATTCTACAGCCATTGAGAGATACAGCCGACACCGAGGCCGGGCAGGACCGTGTTCAGGCGGAGGTGCATCATCGGAAACGTAAAGCTTACTCGGCTACTACTATTCTGTTGCATAGCATGCGATTAACCGCTATCCTAGACTGGTGGCAGGCCGTACGAGATTTCTTATTGCTGAACTCTTCGGAACCGGATCCTATACCTGGCTCCGTGCACGTGTCAATTGTCAATCAAGAAACCGAAATCATCGACATCGCTGCGACCGCCGTACCATTTGAACTGAAAGTTAACATCACAGATTCCGAGCTCGTTATTGTTGAGGATACTGCGATTCTCGACACCAACGCTGTGATTCTCAAAACAACTGCCGTCTTATCGTACCGTTCGACGCCGCAGGAAGGCGAGAAACCGCTTTCATGCAATCTTTCGCATTGCGAGCTATTTTCATGCATCCTGGGTCTGGAAAACGAGACTGCTCTATCAATTATCGATCCAGTCGGAGCGAGTTTGGATCTGACTCAAGATAAATGCTTGGAGATTCAACTGCAACCATTATGCGTGAGATTGAGCTATCACGACGTGACCATGTTCTCTAGAATGTTAAGTTCTCTACCCAAACAGACCTTATGGGCAAAGCAGAGATCGAGTGAAGCGGTGATGGAAAGCAGCCAGATGATGGACAGCCCGGTGTTAAAGCTCATCTCATTAGGCTTTGCAGAAGCCGATTGTAGAATCGCATTGGACCATTGTGACGGTCAGTTAGATGATGCCGCTCTGTGGCTGACACAGAATGCGGTGCCGACAAGTGCCGTCGCAGCGAGCGACGATTCGATTTTTCGAGCTGTAGAACTGCAGGTGTCCTGCATGCGAATCTGTATCATCGATGATTGTCGCGATGCGGATGTGCCGCTTCTGGAAATCACTTTGGCGGATTTTAATATGCGAAAGCTGAGCCAACATCCTGGCTTACTGTCTGCCACTATTGGCGTAGACTATTATAATCGAGGATTGAGTGGTTGGGAACCATTCATTGAACCTTGGAGAGCAAACATTGAATGGGAACAGATATTTACCAGTTCGTTTGATCCAAGGAGACTACACGTATCCATTAATTCCTATGATTCTGTGAACGTTAATGTCACGTTGACGTTGGTTGAACTTGTGCAACTAGTCAAACACAACTGGACGCAGGATTATTATCTATCTAATGGAAACACGATTGTCAACAAATCGGTAACGAGGGGACAAATATATCGACGTCGGTCACCTTTTATACCTTTCGCCCTGAAAAATGATACTGGCTGTCGACTTTGGTTTAAAACATTTATCGCTACTGCGGACGAGACGACAGATGTTAGTAAATCATCATCTCAAGTGAAGAATAATCTAGACAAGGACGATACATGGATAGAGGTGATTCCGGGAGATACCACGCCATTTACTTTCGAAGAGAGAGGTAAGCTGAGGCATCATGCAACACATATTGTCAGAAGACACCAGATTGCGGTTCTGATCGAGGGATGGAAACCGGTGGATCCTGTGACCGTAGATCGCGTTGGTATTTACTTTCGACACGCGAATGCTGACGTTACTGGATTTCAGGTAAAGTATTATTATTATTTTACTCCCATTTTATATTCTTTACATTTAGACTAAAACGAGCAGCATTATATGTATTTATCATCCTGTAGTTTTTGTATAGCTTTCTTTGCTGTTTATATTATATATATTATATATATTATATATATTTTATTATTTATCATTTTATTATTTTTTATATAATTTTATTTAAAAATTTTAATTATTTTTTTAAATCTCATATTATCTCTTTTTTTATTATATATATCTCGTATATATTTTTAATTGCTCAAAAAGAATTCAATTTGAAGCATTATACTAGTATTATAAATATTATTGTAGTAATAATAATAGTACTAGTAATAGTAATAACAATAATGTTCATTTTCAGCCGATCATATCGAAAACTAGAGTTGTATTTGCTGTGGAACTTGAAGGATCCGCCAGGAAGTTAGTTACTATTAGATCAGCTCTTCAGGTGTCCAACAAGTTAGCTCATCCGATTGAGATTAAAATGGAAAAATCATTAAACACATTAAACCAACTTGGATGTTAGTTTTTATCTTTCACAATTTTTGATGACAATTAGCAAATCTATATCAATTGTATCTTTTTAGATTTGCCATTGACATCAGTTAGCACTGGAAGAATTCTGCAAGTGCCAGCGCAATCGGTGATGTCTGTGCCTTTAACGCACACCGGAGTACAAATGTGTTTCAAACCATTCATCTCGAACTATTTGTTCCAATACTGCATGGAATCAGTGAACTGGACGATAGTTAAGAAGCCATTAGAGGTAATAGAGAACTACGTCACTTGCCGGACTAATCAGAACAATATATTCAGGTAAATAAAAGAAACTTTTCTCTTAATGAAACTAGCGAAACTTGATATTTTTTGTTGTCATAGGATGTGCGTGGCTGTCAGACGAAATAATTATCCTCCTGACAGTATGCAAGTGTTGCCGGCACACACGATCACGGTAATGGCACCTATAACATTAACGAACTTGCTGCCATATGAATTAATATATGAAGCAGGTGTAGAAGGCGGTAGAATCACGCCTGGCTGCAGCGCGAATTTACATTGCGCAAATTTGAACGAACAACTGGAAATTACGATTCAATTGGATGGTTATCCAGGATGCGGAGTGGTAAGTATAACAATTAATAACTGTAGTTTTACTATATCGAATTTTATTCTTTTTCTTCTTCCGATAATAGTAAGTAATACGATAGATAATAATCAAATACAATTACATATTTTAGATAATATTGCCACCAAACAGCTCTTCTTATACTGCTCGTCTCAAATTATTGGATTCCTTGAGCAGAATGCTTTACCTGCAGGCAACTGTGGCCGTGGAAAAAGGTGCAGCCATGCAAATCAATATCACCGCACCTTATTGGATAATAAACAAGACCGGCTTGCCGTTGGTGTTCAGACAAGAGGGAGTCGGAATCGAGGCTGCAGGACAATTCGAGGAGCATGAGAGGGCGAGGATGGTAGCACCATTGCTATTCTCATTCAGTGACGAAGAAGCTAGTAGAACTTTGTCGGTCAGGATCGGGACGGAAGTTCACCCTCATGGAGTACCACAGTGGTCTCAACATTTTCACTTGCAGCCTGGAATTCACGTAAGTATATCTCTGTAAAATTTTTATTTCGATTTTTATTGTAACAACTTCAATATTTTATTAATAAAATATTAAATTATACATATCATGCTTTTGATGTTTTATTTTTTGATAATTAGATAACTATTATTTTCGGATACAAAAGTAAATTCATAAAACTTGTTAATATTTTAATCATTAATATTTTAATCATTCTAACGATGACTATGTTATACAGGTTCATCGCTTGAGAATCAGTTTACGCGATGGCAGACCTGATATAGTCTACTTGATTAGCGTAGCCACTCGCACAGCAAGAGGAAGATACAGAGCCACTACAGTGGTTACATTATCACCGAGATATCAATTGCATAATAAGTCATCTTATACATTGGAGCTGGCACAGAAATGTTTTACGACGACTGTCGTAAGTTTATTACAATTAATTACGATGATGACAAAAAATGATAAGTTGTTGTTCTTAATGTAATATTGATTTTAGTCCAATCCGGATGCTCAGGCAACATATATAACGACTATGCCCGACTGTCACATGCCCTTTCATTGGCCACGACTGGACAAAGATTTATTACTCTGCGTCAGGATCACCAACGTTCGAGATTGTATGTGGTCAGGCGGTATCAGATTGGATGATAATTACTCATTGACTATTAATGTCAGAGACACAACAGGGAAGATGCATTTTTTACGAGTAGATGTAGTGCTGCAGGAAACTACCTTCTTTATTGTATTCACTGATGCCGATACTATGCCACCACCTATAAGAGTAGACAATTTCTCGGAGGTTCCTTTGCAGGTTAATCAGGTATATCTATATCATTTGAGATCCATGTATAAATTATGATATTAATATTTATATCAGGTTGCTATTATTTTTATTTGCAACTCTGTATTTATAGATCGGAGTTCCTGACAGCCTACGGTGGACCGTGAGACCCCATTCATCGGTGCCATATGCCTTAGATGAACCAATAAAAACTGCCGGTTTAGTGCTGACAGCACCTGGAGATGTGACAGCTTCTTATGATTTAAATAAATTGGGAGAGGGTAGAGGACTGACTTACGAAAACTTTATTTATATTGCATTCACAGGTACTATATTTTAAATAGATAAAATAAGAACTAAAATATACATAAATACTGATTTTATTTTTATCATGATAGGTACTTTCAAAACTGATTCCGATCTTGGAACAAGCGAAAACAATTTAGATCCCTTAGATGTAGAAACTCAGAGACTGGTCTTAGAAGCTGGTTCTGGTGGTTGGGTTGCCCTTCGGAGAAAACAGTATGGTGATAGAGCGCAGCTTTGGAGAATGACCGGAGATGGACAATTGCAACATGAAGGTAATATAAGAATATCAATGTAATTATTTTCAACATAATTTGTACAAAAAGATGATAATATACTTTATTTTCACATATAAAATTTTAATAACAGGTTCCAGTCCACCAAGAGACAAACATTCTAAAGCTTCGGACACGATATTTGTTTTGGACATAGCAGGCACCGCACCGCAACCATTTACTTATTGCGCTCTCGCCTTAAGGAAGCCGGACCCTAGGCGACGATCGACGCAGACCTGGCGATTCACTGACGACGGACGTCTATGCTGCGCACATAAGAATATGTGTGTTCAGTCAAAAGATGGCTTTATGGGGCTATACGAAGGTTGAGACGTTGTTTTCATTTGCACGTTAATTATTAAATTGACAAAGATGTTCGCGAAAGTTGTGAATTTTTTTTTATCACACGCTTTATTATCAAATATATTTTCTGTTATTTTGTGTTGCTTTGAATTAGTTTACATATCCCTTATTTGCAAGTTAATTATCATTTTTGTGTGATATATATTTAATGCTTCTGCCTGTAAATGCGAAGCATAAAATAGTAAGTTGAGCGTACGGTATCGTTGAAATTGACAAAATAATTTGAACATTTAATGAAAAGAACATTGATGACAGATACGCGACATTTATTTTATAATATTATATTTTACATTCTATAGTTTTGTCTGCCAATTATCTAAATCGTTGTTAGGAGTCCTCAATTTTTTAATCATTATTCCTTTCTCGCTGTTTACGACTAGAGAGAGACCTAAATTGATCATAAATGTTGCAGGCGGCAGTGTCGCCCGTTGGCAAATGTGTACGTATAGTTTCAAAGTACACATTAAAATTGGCTGTTTCCTTATCCTGAGCCCATAAGTATTATAATAAGCTATAATATATATCTCTGCTTGTTTTGCCCCTTTTTTTTCTTTTTTTCTTGCATATTTTTCCAGGAACGTCAAAGCGCGATATAAAGAAGAAGAAATCTTTTTCTATACAGTCTTTTAAGAGAGAGAAAAAATACATTGTTTTCCGAATAAAATTTTTATAAATAAAAATAAAGTTGCTAAATAACTTATGAGATTAGTCAATCACGACGTTATCGTACTCTGGCGTATAGTGCTTCTGCATTCGCAAATTTTTTTAATCGTACAATTTTATCGTGAATATTTTCATGCACAGTAAAAGGAACGTTGTTATTTTTAGGGAGTGAAGCTGTATTAGGTCCTCAAACACATGGCAATCCACCATCGATCGAGCAACGTGTGGGTAGACAAAAGTTGCGACCGGGTTCTGGATTCTTGTCAGTCAGAGTGACCACTGACGGCCCGACTCGCGTTCTGCAAGTTTTGGATATCAAGGAGAGGGTGTGTCAGCTTTACAGTTTGTTAGCTTTAAAGTTTATATTATTTTTATTTGTAGTTATTTTATTAGATTATTCTGAACATTATTATTATTAGGTGTGGGAAAAAGTAGTTCGTGGCGTTTTTCCCGTTAGATGGCATTAAAAAAACGAACTTTTTCCCACACCTAATAATAATGCAAAAAGTAAATCTTTGATGACACTAAGAATAAATGTTCAAGTTAATTAATGTAAATCTTTTTGCGTTTTAGAAGAAAACATTTGCTTTACTCGAAGAACGCGATTGGTCACACATCGCTGTAAGTCATCGGCCAACTCAGATCAATGCCGATATTAAAAAATCAGATTCTAGCGAATTAAATCTGGAGCTAAACTTGCCGGCCGGTCTCGGATTGTCTATCGTATCGCAAAGGCCACTAGAAGAGCTGTTATTCGCACGGTTGGCTGAAATCTCCTTTGATCTTATGCGGACCCCATTGAATACCATATTGGATCTGAGTGTCGCTGATGTTCAAATTGACAATCAACTGTTCGAAGCACAGTGCACCTCGGTTTTATTCGTGACACGATCATCTCGTACAGAGGATGAGCATCGACCTACCCTTCATTTGGCGATGGAGAAGTTACAATCAAAGAATCAGAATGCCGAGATTTATAAACATGTTGTAGTGAGCGTCAAACCTTTGTGCGTACACTTAGAAGAAAAATTTATCCTGAAACTGGCAGCTTTCCTCGGAATTGGCAAATCAGAGTTGGAAGTACCTGTTGACGAGAACGATTTCAAAGCACAAAGATTTATTTCCGAGGTATCTGCTGCACATTCTAAGAGATATTACTTTGGCGCTCTGAAACTTGTTCCCAATCAAGTATGTAAATATCGACATAGTAGATGATTATTTTTTTCTTTCACATGAATATTACCAATGCACTATTTATTCACCTGGATGTATATGAATTATTCTTTCTTTAGGTAAAACTTAGTGTGCTCACTACAACGAAATTGCCACATCATTTGCAAGCTGTAAAGAGGAAATTAGGGTTGACTCTAATTAACTTTGAGAATGCTACTATCGAATTAGAACCATTTGTCAAGAAACATCCTTTCGAGAGTAGTCAATTCCTAATACATTCCATCGTAAAGCATTACAAAGATGTACGATTATTATTATAGATTGTAATATATACTCTTTTCGCTTGTCTATTGATTTAGCAAATAAATGCCATGACATTTTAGGAATTGAAATGGCAAGCTGCAGTTATTCTGGGTTCCGTGGATTTCTTAGGAAACCCTCTTGGATTTATGAATGACGTCACAGAAGGTGTTTCTGGTCTTATTTACGAAGGCAGCGTGAAAAGTCTAGTGAAGAACGTCACGCACGGTATTTCGAATTCGGCAGCAAAAGTGACGGAATCTCTGTCAGATGGTTTAGGGAGAGTGATTATGGACGAAAGACACGAAGAGGCCAGACAGAGGATTCGGGCTAACACTACGGGCAGTAGCGATCACTTGGTAGCTGGCTTAAAGGGTTTCGGTTTTGGTCTACTTGGTGGTGTCACCAGTATATTCAAACAAACATACGATGGAGCAACCAGCGAGGGTTTTCCAGTAAATATTTTAAAATAAATCTGATTCTTTGAATAAATATTATTTGTAGAACTTAAATAAAGCTAATGGCTAAGTAAAATTTTAGGGTTTCTTCGCGGGTTTTGGAAGAGGAGTAGTAGGTACAATAACGAAACCCGTCGTTGGTGTCTTAGATTTGGCAACGGAGACAGCTAGTGCTGTGCGAGAGACAAGTAGAAGGTAATATATTATATGATGATTCTATTATGTTGTATTCATATTTATGTTTCTCTGCATTGTGAATATCTCTTCATGTTTGAATCATTCTGATCAATTCTTTTTCATAGCGCTCACCGTGCAATACCAAAACGCGACCGACCACCGCGTGTCGTCAGTGGTTCTACCGGATTGCTACCGCCGTACAATCGTCAGCAGGCCGAGGGTCAGGAGTTTCTGTACAGCATTAACAATCGCGACTATTCCGAGCTTTTCGTTGCTTACGAGTGTTTGTGCAGCGGTTCGGAGAATCTTAAAGTGCTGGTGTCCAATGAGAGAATACGAATTATTTCTGGTGGCACGAAAGCAGTGGTGACCCAAGTAAGTTTGGCGGATCTTCTCTGTTGTCAGCCGATGCAGAAGATTCAAAGCAACAACGTCACTCTGCATTACATAGAGTTGATATCCAGATTTGATTCGTCGGCCGCAGTCAATCTAGATGGATTGGCCGAATTGTTGAGACGGCCAAAAGTGCGCTGTGATAACGAAGAGGTGGCAAAGCGAGTAAGTTATAAATGGAGTGCAATTTTAAACTGGTATAAATATTTCTCTTTCTTTTCATTGCGATTGAACAAGGATCTCAATATATTACCATTTATTAACTTATTTTCTTCGTAGGTATCGCAACAAATCAATTACGCCAAGGGGATGCACGAGGAACGAAGTTTGACGTTGTCATCATCAGATAGTATGTTAGACGACGTACAACATTATAAGTAATCGACTAGAGTTGCAAGTAGAGTTCGATCTTATTTCTGACGTGTTTCCCGGACATACTCTCTAGTCAAATTTTTAACTGTATCGCGTAGAATGCACGAGAATCTGTAATGCCTTAGTTACAACGCTTAATGTTAAGTTTATAAGAAGACTGATATGAATTTTCGTAAAAGTAACTGTTTGCTACAAGGCATAAAAATCATTCGAGTGTAATCAAATTCTAATTTTGCGTCTTGCAACTGTGGTACAGATGGCATAGAAATTTTTGATACGGATTGATAAAATGTAAAAATGTAAAATAATCATAGAATCAATTTTTTTAATAATGTACATATACGTGTACATATGCCGTGTTTATAATGCGCGTGCAAGATATTCCAGAATCACCGTTCTCGATGAAGCTGTTTCGACAGTAAATCTTTAATAAAAGGGAAATTTTTTATTTCTGTAATAAAGCTATGTATTTTATTATGCTCCTAGTTTTAATTGCTTGTAATTAGATCGGTGCATCGATTTCAAAGATAGATTTTTCTACTATTTTTGACGTCTATAACTAGGATGCAGTGATTTTGGGACGCGTTGTATCTATGTACATATATGTATTAAAATTAATGAATTGTGGATTATTTATTCACGATGGGATGACCTACTTAACGCAATACTTAGAACCAAAGCTTTTAGCACACATAGTGTACATTTAGTACAAGTATCATAGCACGTGTTCAATCTTTTTTTTTATATACATATATATTTTTAACACAGTTTTTAGATTTTTTTTGTGTTTTAATTATTCGTACGTTTTATTTTACAGTATCTCAAATGTGTTATTTTGTACAGAACAATCCCTTGTGTATGTACAAACACAGAATGTAACAAAATTGTATGTAAATTCTGTACAAATAAATTTAAGTCAGCTATATTTAAGTACTTTTGTAAAGCTGGCGTACGAAATGCGAAATAATATGTTTGTAATATATATCAGGTTGATACTTGTTAAGCAAATTAATAAATGTTACAAGTATGACAATGAGTTGGCATATGAAAGGGCTTTTACATTCTATATTCCAAAATACTATAATTATTACAAAACAAATTAAAATAATGACAGAGAAATTCATTTTTGGATTCAATATAAAAAAAAGTAAATTCTGAGGTATACTACAAATATAATAATTACTTTGATATCGAAACTTCAGCTTCTCGCCGCGTGAGGTCACTGAAATCAAATGTCATCCTCGGAATTCGGATTCGATCGAATGCGTTTATGTGGAACTTTGGAAAGTCGTACCTCAGATCGTCATTGCATGCTCATATTATTGTAACTTTTTGACTCTGATAAATGTAACGAGAATCTTTCGTTGACGAACAGCCCGGAGATATGGAAGAAACATGTTTGGAGGAGGGACCTGCGGTAAATTTCGAAAGAGCCACCCTAGAAATCGCTAATACCGACCGTGAGTTTCGTCGTCAATTTTTCTACTCTTAATTTTTCATTCTACAATAGAATAGACGATAAGATAAATTTGTAGTTAAGTCTACTATTTCTCTGATTTCAGTTGTTAGACCATCGACGGAGAATGCGGACAACGTATCGAATCAAAATTCGGCTTCGAGATATGTGTGTAACGTGCCATTCAAGCATATAGATGTTCATACATTTTTCACTGACAGGAATGAAGTCGTGGAAAGAGCGATAAGCGATTGTACTGAGAAATTGATAAAGCAAAACGATGACGAACTTGTCGGAAGTTGGCTTCTGACGGAGTATGTATTATCTATGTAAATCGAGTTCTTTGTTATGTTCTTTGTTACTATAAGTTTGCATTGACAGAAAAATTTATTTATTTCAAGGATAAGTCTATGGGATACGGAAAAGGAAAGACTTGTACTATTATCGACAAAAGCCCTTTATTCTATAAAATACGACTTTATTTCTTTAAAGATACTTGACTTTAATCGAGTACCCATATTGCTGTTTGATACAATAGTTACGGGAGATATAATTTATCCATCTTCGTCTCTTGCACCGTAAGTATTTTGATGTAAAAAATTTGTATAAAGAGCTTATGAAGTAAACACAAGTTTACAATCTCTAGCTTAAATGATATTTTTAATATCCTCTTTTCCATTGAAATTTATAACGAAA
>Ga0157364_1002124_pt1 | contig 18022 bp, 11 predicted proteins | sample AttsexASBM2_FD_111476 | JGI IMG/M metagenome (GOLD analysis project Ga0157364, IMG submission 111476) | Fungus gardens microbial communities from leaf cutter ant in Ribeirão Preto, State of São Paulo, Brazil - Atta sexdens ASBM2 | ecosystem: Host-associated > Fungi > Mycelium > Unclassified ...
AGAGATTATCTTTGTCAATTATCAGACTAGCGAATTACAGTGTAACTACTAGTCTTATATACAAACTGATATTATAGGAGATGCTTGGAGTTTCAGTGGTAAAACTCCTATTGCCCCAAGCAGAGGTTTCAGTGTTGAGACACTAACAGGAGAAACTCCATCATGGAAGACTGAGTTGAATAGGAGTATCTCCACCATGGAAGACAGAATATCCAGAGGGTTGCAGCACCACCATAAGACATGTTGCGAGAAAGGTAGCCACCATGAAAGGCGGGCTTGTATGATTTGAAGGTGGTTTCACTGTGGGGACGTTATTTCCGGACAGGTGGACCTGCATATGACAGTATCCTCCCCTTAGAACTGAGCCTTCGAAGTCCTATTAGGTTTATCCGAGAATCCCATGATGGTACCTAGGTCAACAATATATAAACAGAAAAGGAAGTTTTTCACTCTTGTTTCTGTATCATTATATCTTCCCCCACCCCCTCTGAAATTTCACAAAACGACACCGAGGTCCTTGAAAAGCAGTAGCAAGAGATGCAGCAGAGACATGAGGAGGAGCAGTAGCTCCTAGTCCAACTGGAAGAAGCAGCAAAGTTGCGTTGGGCTAAGCACGTAGCTCAGAAAGCTAGGAGGGAAGCAGAGGCCAAAGCCAAGGAAGAGGCTGAGAGGCAGAGGGTTGCGGAGAAGAAGAAGAAGAAGAAGAGGACAATGGAGTACCTCCAGCAACTCCAGGATGAGGTACTAGAGGAAGATGCTGCCCTATTGGAGGGGGCTGAAGGATTCTAGGTTGCGGGGTCCAAGCGCAAGGAGGTCGCCACAGGAGGTGAGGAGGAGCAACAGCCCTCCAAGAAGGCTAGGGGGAAGTAACCGGGGAAGTACTACAGAGGTGCTGCAGTGAAGATGGGGGATGCTACCCCCTGCGAGAGGTGTGTGTGCACCGGGCAGGATTGCTTGGTGCACCTCTCAAGGTGAATAATTGTTTATTATACTTATCATTATTTTTTAATAATTTTTCTTTTCATAGTTGCTCCCTTGCCTGTGCTGGGTGCATCACACTCAAGCAGCGGTGTGTACCCCACACCAATACCAATACTCCAGCTATGATCCCCACTTATGGCGGGGTTCTAAGTGCCATCAAAAAAGCACTCTGGGAACTCATGGAGGAGTACTGAGGAGTCAGGAAGTCCCTCTGGGACTTGGTAGAGAGCCAGGAGAGAAACACAGCCCAATTGGAGAGAATTGAGGCCACGATGGAGCAGAGATGGGGCTTGGAAGGAGAGAGCGGGAAGGAGGAGAACAGAGATGATGCAGAGGGGTCTGAGGATGGCCCCGGAGAAAGTCAGGAGGGGGGGACTCCATCATCCACCTCCTGTTAGATTAGTGGTTTTGTCTTTTCCATGTAATAGAATTTCTTTTCTGTAAATTAAATGTGTGAGTAAGACAAGACAAGAATTAAAATGAAAAGAAGTTTGAATTTGAAAAGAAAACCCCAAAAAGTGCGCGGAAGCTGAGGGTTAATGAGAATAAGCAGACAGAATATACTAGAAATTAATGAAGGAAAATCCCTGTTAGAAATGCACAGAGACAGAGAACAAATGCAACAGTATGATCAGGACAATGGGAGAGGACCAGGCTTGGTGGGATATGAGATATGGAAATCAGATACCAAGTCGGCAGCATGAGAGAGTTCAGATATGGGGATCCATTTGGATTTGTCTCCAGTGTCTTCATACCCTAGCCAGATCACCTTGTACAGGAGTTTGCATGCCCATCGGCGATTGATTTTAGAATCCACTATCTGAGAAATTTCATATTTGGGTTCCCTGTCAATTATGACTGGAGCAGGGGCTGGCTGTATTCTCTCGGAGAAAGTGTTGGATGTAGTGGGTTCAAGCATGGACACATGGAAGACTGGATGAACAGAGCATATAGACTCTGGAAGACAGAGAGTGAACGATAGAGTGCCAGGCTGAGAGATGATTTCGTAGGGTCCAAGATATTTTTTGGAGAGTTTCTTTGACGGCCAGGTGGTTCAGAAGAACTGTGCCTTGACAAAAACTTTGTCACTTACTTTAAAATTAGGAGTGGGGGAATGTCATGCATCAGCGGATTTCTGATAATACTGTTGGGCCATGGAGATTTCAGCTTTAAGGGTATTCTGTAATTCATCGAGATCTATGGTGAAGTCATGGGCTCGGGAGGAAGCAATATCATGTTTAGGGTGAACAGTGATGTTCGGATGATATCCCTTATTAGCAAAGAATGGAGAAACACCAGTAGTTGCGCTCGGAGCATTATTGTAAGCAAACTCCGCAAGAGGTAGGAGTTCAGACCAGTTTGTTATGATTCAAAGCTCAAAGTGTTAAGCAATGAACTAACTCTTATATTGAGTGACATAAGAGAACTCGATAGAGAACTCTTCTACAAACTAGTCTACCTTATATAGCCCTACAGATGGTTTGTGCTCGCTACTGTGCATCCTACCCTAAACAGCCATGTGTAGTCCATGAGGTCAACATGTGGTATCCATGTTGTATGACATCATTTGTTCTCGAATCTTCTACTAAGTTCTCCCAAGTCTCGTGATCAGTTTTGTGACTTTGCCATCAACTTGTGACTGATGTGACAGCGTGACTGATAACCCCTAACCCGAGTTGTTCTAAAAATAGAAAAAGAAAAGAAAAGAAAAGAAACTGAGAAATAAAATAAGAAATGAAAAATAAAAATTAAGTCCATCGTCAGCGATCTTGACACAGTTGTCTTGCTGGTAGTTACAATATATATGGAGATATTACTCGAGTGTCTGATTTGTGCGTTCGGTTTGTCCATCACCTTCAGGGTGGTAACCTGAAGTGAAGTGAAGCCACATGTTGAGAGCAGTGCCTAAAGATTGGAAGAAGTTTGACACAAACTCCAAGCCTCTATCGGAGGTAACATGGGATGGAATACTGTACTTGGAAAACACATGAAGGACGAATAGACGTGCTAAGTCCACAGACGTAATGGTGTCATGGGCAGGGATAAAGATTGCCTGCTTGGTGAGCCGGTCAACTATGACCAAGATAGTGTCAAACCCAGAGGATGACAGAAGTTTCTCAATGAAGTCCATAGAAATAGAATTCCATGGTCGTTCAGGAATAGGAAGTTGTTTGAGGGATCTGTAGAGCTTGTGACGTTGTGGCTTGGATCGCATACAAGTGACACAGGACTTGCAGAATTGTTGCACATCAGCATAGAGGCTGGGCTAGGAGTATCCACAGTGGACTAATTCCAGTGTTTTGTTTTGACCAAAATGTTTGGCAAGGATGTGATCATGATTGTACTAGAGAATGCGTGTGCGGAGGTTACCAGCAGATGGTACATAAATTCTGTTGTCAAGGAGAAGTAGACCGTTTGGGTCCGTAGACCACCAGTCATCTGCAGAGATATGTTTTGTAGCAATTGGATCACTAGGGAGAGCCGAGAGGATGTCTTGATGTAGGGTGTCCAGATCCACGACTGTAGCTGTGTGGAGGGAAGGAAAAAGAAGGGCAGTAGCTTGTATAGAGGCTGCAAGTTGTTCCTGAGTGAAGATGGGTTTGAAGTTGTGAGGGTTGACTGAGGTGTAGCTAGTATTTCCCCCTTTAGGATAGACGTCCCATCGTCTAGTGAGAGCATCCAGTTTTGTGCTGAGACAACCAGGGCAGAACCTGATGACAAGATTGAGCTAGGAAAGGTACTTGGACCACCGCACTTGTCTCTGGGTCAATACCTTGGTAGTAGAAAAATACTCAAGGTTCTTATGATCCGTAACAATGTCGATGGGATAGGCCGGACCTTCCAAATAGTGCCACCAAATCTTGAAAGCTTCAAAGATGGCATGCAATTCCTTCTCATGTGTATTGTAGTTCAACTCCGCTGTAGTGAAAGTGCGAGAGTGAAAGGCAACTGGGTGAACTTCATTATCTTCATTAACAATAGAGAGGATTGTAGCAAGAGCATAGTCCGAGGCATCAGTTTCCACAATGAGTTGAGCATCGGGAATCCAATGAGTGAGAATAGGAGTGGAGGTAAATGCTTTCTTGAGAGAGTTGAAAGCATCTTGACAGGAGGAGTTGAACTTCCAAGGAATGTCCTTCCGGGTAAGGCATGTCAATGGAATGACAATGTCTGAGTAGTTGAAGATGAACTAACAGTAAAAGTTTGCAAAACCTAAGAAGGATTGAATATCCTTGACTTTCTTGGGTTCCGGCAAGTCTTGAATAATCTTTATCTTGTCGTCGGACATGGTGAGGCCAGAAGGAGAAAGGATGTATCCCAGATACTCTACCGACTCAGAGTAAAATTTGCATTTCTCTGCTTTGGCATAAAGACCAGCCTTGCAGAGACACTTGAGTACTTCTTTCATATGCCGGTGATGCTCAGACATGTTATTTGAGTAGATAAGTATATCATCTAGATAGATCACAACACAGACATCCAAAAGGTCAGAGAAAATGTCATTCATGAATCGCTGGAAGGCTGTAGGAGCATTGGTAAGACCGAAGGGCATTACAGACCATTTAAATGATCCATAATGTGTCCTAAAGGCAGTCTTCCATTCAATGGTCTGTGATGTCATATCTTGTCTTCTTTGTCTAAGCCCAAAATAAAAGAACAGAAATAGAAACTCAAAATGAAATAAAATAAAGAAGAAAAGAAAAGTAGAATAAAACCAAGTCCATTATTCACAACTCTGACATTATCTATACTCTGTAAAAAACCTCAAGTAATATTCTAACTCTTGGTTTATCCATTCTGTCTGCCCATCTGTCTATGAGTAGAATGCTGTCAAAAATCTCATCTCAATCTCTAATATACTGTTCAACTTTTTAGTCAATTCAAACACAAACTGTGGTTCTTTGTCTCATACCATACTCTTTTGTAACCCATGTAGCTTCCATACATTATCTTTAAACAACCTTGCCAATACTTCTACCAATGTTCTTTTAGTTTTTGTCACAAAATGTGTCATTTTCAACAATTTGTCACATATTACCAATATCACATTCTTTCTTGCTACCAATCATAACTTTATGATAAAGTCTACTTTTCAGTACCTCATTCACCATCAACTTCCCCACTGGTGTCTCTATCCTATTTTTCATTTTCTAATATGAATAACATTTCTCTACATATTTCCTTATATTTTTGTCACTTCCAGCCACCAGTAATTCAGAATTGAAGATGGTGGACTTTGTTTTTTATCTTCTTTCATTTTTCTAGAATCTTGTTAAGGGCAATTTAGTTAGGAGCAATTCATACTTTCTGAGAGTATCTGTAAATATAGCATGAAAGTTGGAACAGATGTTATGACTTAGTAGATATAGAGGTGAAAATGAGCTCAGAAGTAGTACCACATGGATAAACAACCTTAGCTTCAATGGAAACCATTGTGTGTAGCTTAAATTTGTTGTATGGTTACATTCTGGAAGAAGAAGGTTTATTCCTGGTAATGTTCTTTAGTATAACAAATAATCCTGTTATCTTTCAGACTATGATGAATATTATTTTCTAAGATCTTATATTAATGTATTTGGACAATATTTACATGAACATTGGAGGAGTACTACCAAGCAGTTGGTAGATTTATGAAAGTGCTCACTAAGTATAAGCTATTTCTATGCTTCTGTTAGATACAGTTCACACCTTACTATTCAAGATCTAGTAGGGCATCTTGAAAGTCCAAAATAAGTAATTTATATATTATCCAAGAATGCAGAAGATAGATTAGAATGATCTTTGGCTTTAGCTTGTATGCTGCACTTCTACTAGTTACACTGGTTGCATATTTCAGAACAGAACTTAGAGATTTAATAGGTGGAAAACCACTAGAAGGTAGCAAAATGTGTTGTTGCCAACACCAGAATTAGGTGCTAGCTTTAATCAATTTTCAGGATAAGTTAGTACAGTGTAAACTACCAAATTATATACTAAATATTATACCTAGAGTAGCTATCTGAAATATAACTACTAAGTGAGTTACTTTGATACTAATAATCTCAGATGTTAGAGAATGGAGGTTTATAGAGTTAACCAAGACCAGTGAAGATATCTAAGATGAACTGAAGAGATGTAATTTAGACTAGAAGAGATTAGAAAGTACAGATAAGAGACAGGGGGTTATCCATGGGTTGGAATAGATATAGTCAGAAAACAAAATGTGACAGCCCAAAAAAGTATAAATTTGACAAATAGTAGATTAAATATCTAGATCTGGTCATTTTAGAGAATTAAGTGGAGATAGACTCTGTTAAGTTAGCCAAATTTCAAGATTAGCTTACTTCAAAGAATTACATAGAGCTATAGATCTTCTTGGGCTTTACTAACTTCTACTAGTAGTTTATTTAAAGGTTCTTATCTATTGCATAGCTTTTTTCAATCTTACTAATAACAATAGTACTTGGACATAGATCCCATATCAACAAGTAGTATTTGATGTTCTGAAGACTGTTATTACCTTTGTATTCATCTGTTATAATTAAATCTTAGAATTAGATAAAAGATATACTCTTATATTAAGTAACACAAGAAAGCTCAATAAAGTTCCTGTTACAAGGAAATTCATCTTATATACTTCAGAACATGGTCTGTGTACATACTATAGCTAATCTACTCTAAAGTCCATATACTTTTCATAAGACCAATATGTTGTTGTCATACTATCACCTACTTCAGAATCTCTTATGATCTTCTTTGTGTTACAAGATTGTGTGACATGTAGTTGTGACATGTATGACTTCCCTGTGATATATATGACTATCACATGTAATATTACATCATACTTCTTTGCCTAAGTCCAAAATAATAAAAATGAAAAATGAAAACCAAAATCAAATAAAAGAGAAAGAAAAATAAATTGAAACTGATAGCTCTAACAATACAACAAAAACAGTATTCTTTCAAAAGTCATAGATTGATAGTAAGTGATATTTGGTAGCATTCTTTAGCAAATTTCTTTTTCTATCAAGTGTAACTATAACATTCATGACAAGAAGATGATAGTGATCATCTAGGCCTTGGAAGATACACCAAATTCTGCAAAAATCTGAATAGACTATAGAAATCTGAAATACTTCATAATAGGCAAGAAACTTAACTATAGGCAAGTACAGTTGTTATTATATATAACAAGGTTTAATTTTGTCTTATATCACTGTCTGGGTAAGTCTATAGATATGTTGTGGCAACTACTAGTCAAAGTAACCAATAGACTACTAGAGCAAACTCAAGAGTTAAGTATCTTATGAGAATTATGAGAGAACTTGACAAAGAGTTCCCAATAAATTGCTATCTAGTTTATATGATACATACATGGTCTGTGCTAACAATAAATAGTCCTACCCTCAAGTCCACATGTTATCTATGAGTCTACTATATTATTTCCACAAGATGAATATATTATCTGACATTATTTGTTCTAGCTCTTTCTATCACATTCTAGATCTTTATGATTACTTCATATGATATATCATGTGACTGTGGTTATGTACCTCTTAGTTGTTCAAGAAAAAGAGAAATAAAACAAAACAAAACAAAAACAAAAACAACAGAAAATAAATATTAAATCAAGAAAAATAGATAAAAAGAAAAGAAAAATATGAGTGTCCTAGTACACCATAACAGAATAGGCCAAATATACTGTTCTGAAGGTCAGATCATGGTAATAGCTTGCACAATTATAAGAACATGATATTGCTCAAGCTGGAGTATCTAGCAGTATATATATTAAAAGAACTAGTATTTGAAGAAGAAAAATATGGCATTCTTATAGACATTTGCTGGAGAAATAAAATGAGTTAACAAGAGAAACTGATAGCCCACACAGGTAGAGAACTTTGTCAATCTGCCTCTGAGTCAGTATAGTTTTCATAATGGTCTAAAACAGACAGCTTGCTTCTCCTTTGGGAAAAGGTCTATATTTATAATGTATTGGACTTGTAACAGCATATTGTATCATTTTATCATGATATAAAGGTTGCCAGATGTTGGAAGACTCTAGAACTGGTGTTATAGAGCTATTGATGGCCCCAAATATCTAGATATATTAGTTAATATGTCAGCACTTGCAATCTGTATCTGTAGGCTAAGTCTATTTGTTACTTGCATTCCAGAGAATTATATCCACTATCTGTGCCAAATACAAGATAAGAGATCATTAATGTTAACTTTGTTGTAGAACTCTCTAAATCTGCAAGATTTGATATACTAATAATAGTTGTAGACTCAGTTTCTAAAAAAAGCTTACTTTGCCTCTACTTATACTACTGTTACTGTGAAATACACTGCAAAGCTCTTTCTACACCACACTTGAAAGCTCCATAGCCTCTCCAATTGCATATTTTTAGATTAAGAACTATAGTTTGTAGCACTTTTTACTAAGAAGCTATACTCACTGCTTAGTATTGAAATAACATTATTCATATCTTGGCACCCTCAAACTGATGGGAAGACTGAGCAGATAAACCAAGAGCTCAAGTAGTACTTGATTTTTGATAGATCTGTACTCTCAACTTCATTAAAGCATAATAAGAATTACCAGGTACTTGAAACTTTAATAGATATTTAAAACTAATATGAACAAATTTACCTCTCATATATATATATTATTTTCTATTATAAAAACTTTGATTAAATCTGAAATTATTAAATAGCTTGACAAATCCTGGTTATTTAAATAACCTTTATTAGTTACTGATATTAATTGCATAACAACAAACTCTATAGACTTAGTTAATAATCTAATATCCAGACTAGCAAGACTTTCTCTTGCTGACAGAGTTTCAGCATAATAACTATATATACTCCTTTATACAGCAACCATCATTCCTTCTAGATATTGGACATTTATCATAGATGGGATTTATATTATGACCTTAGCTTAGAGCTCAGTTTGCACTTAGGCAAAGACTTGAGAGAAAGTAAGAGATAGATTCAAGTGGTAAAGCATAAGAATACAGAAATGTATCTATGTTATATATATATATAAGCAATAAGGAAATAGTCCATTGTACATAAGGCAAATAAGTCATAGAACATGAGAATGAAGCAAGGATATAGCATCTACTACATAAGGTGCTGACTGAGACTATTATGGTGTAGCTGATCATGTCATCATTATACTTGACCCTAGTTTATGTTGTATCCATAAGGTATTGATTGTAACAATTTAAGCCTCATCAAAGAGAATCCAAGTTGGAGAAGATCTTGAAGTTTACCAATCACATGAAGTTTGCACTGGAAGAAGTAAGATCTACCATTTGCAAGTCTTAGAAGGATATTCCACCCTGGTAACAACATGCTTCTAGCTTCTTTGAATATCTATATAATGTGTCTTTCTACCAAACTATTATACTGCTGCCTTAGGCCCTATATAATGAAGATTCAAGTTAGACTCATATCATACTATCTCAAACTCTCACACACACTATAAAGACTACATATAATGTTTCCTATAGTTAAGCTAACTACCACTTCTAATAACCTTATCTCTTAGAGACATTCTTTTAGACTCTATTGTTACTGATAGAAAAGAAGAGTAAAAGGTAGAGAAGATTCTAGACAGCTATTAGTATTGCAAGAGATACCAATATCTGATCAAGTAGAAAGATTTCAGACTAAAAACAAATTTATTTAGCAGATTTCCAAAGTATCAACTTATAACTAGTGCTTTTTGCTATAAGTCATAACAATTTGAAAGAATGGATATATGTAAGAAGATCTTTTGTCTTGTCTGAATTTGAGTCTATAGTATTTACCAAAGCCTGAGTCAACTTTGTAGTCATCTCATTTCTTAAGCTTTATACCAATGTTCTACTGCAATACAACCAAACTCTCTCAATCTTACAACAACCATCAATCTACTACTTCCAGTCATCAACCAATAAACTCCTACTACTCAGCAATGTTTGAATGAGGTTTCTGACTATACAGCTTTATTATTCTATAGTTAAATTACTAAATATTCTGCTTGGTACTCTGTATAATTGGTATGGACTCCTAGGTAGTTAGAATAGTTGTTACCTCTAGGAAACTCTATCCTGTTTAGTTAGAATATTTCTAAAGATAAGTTGTATATGTAGTATTATAGTTTAAGACTTAGAGTTAAGTTAGAAAAGAAATCTTATATAAGATTTATATAAGAAAACTGAATAGAGTTCCAAGTACAAAGTGTCTAGCTTATATACACTTAGCTAATGGTCCATACTATACTAAATCTAGCCTATTCTAAAGAATATATATATTACATGCTGTTGATATATAGTATGACATTATTATTCTGGGACTTTTCACATGATCATGTGATGGTTTGTGACTGTCACATGTGATGTCACATCAACCCCTAACCCTAAGTCCAAAAATAAGAAAATAAATGGAAAATAAAATAAAAATGAAAAAAGTAAAAAGATGTTGTATTTTTTCTAGAGAAGAAACCTTGAAAGAGAGTAATATCAGAATTAAAGATAGTAGACTTATTTATTTTAGTAACTTCTCTCTTCTAAAGTTCCTTTCTTCTATCATATTCAACTTTTCTTGCCTTCTTACTTCTGTACTTAGCCTTTTCTCAAGCTCTGCTACTACTTCCTTTGCATTTTCCAAGTCTTCCTCTCTTTTCCATATATTATACTCCATCATAAATCTTTTCCATCATACTAAGTACTTCACAACTCTTCTTATTTTTATTTTTATACTGTACTACTCAACTGACATTCACAATAAGGTGAATTCTCATTGATGTTGGCAATTGTAGTTTGATAATATTGATAAAGACTATCTCATCAATGATATATAAACCAATATATTGATCTACTAATTTCTTTGCTAGCTATTTCTTAAACATCAGATCTTTTACACTCAACATTATCTTATCTTCCTTCTTCTACTCTTTGACTTTCTTTTTCCTCCTATTTGCTTGTTGCTTTATCTCTTCTTATGTCTTTTCTCATGATATTAGCTTCCATTCTCAATTCTCTACCATGAATAGAGATACTTTTGTTGCTGAATTTGTCTTGTTGTTTACTGCAAACTCTGCTATTTCTAACTACTCTAGCCAATTCTTTTGTTTATGATCTACAAAGAACCAAAAAATATTGCTCTAGCTTCTAATTTATTTGTTCAGTTTGACTATTTGTTTGTTAATAGAACAATATTAATAACTTCATCTTAATACTCAATATTCTATTCAACTTCTAAGTTAAATTCACTGCAAACTGTGGTCTCTTATCTAATATCTGTTAAAACAACTGGGCAAAAGAGCAAGGCATTTCAAATCTCTAGAAAATCCTAAGTCTATTGTCCAATAAATACCAATCTATATACTTACTATTGTAGCAACCACTAGTTACAAAGACTAATAGTAACACAAGCAATAAATCTCTTAGTAGAATATTTATATGGGAATTACAAGAGGATCTGATAAAAAGTCCCTACTGTATTCCTATACTATTTATACAAAAGTGTCCTAGTCTATGCTAATAATAAATAACCCTACCCTAATGTCCATACATTATTTATGCTTCTACCATGCCTCACCTTTATATCTTTTATAAGGATATCATATTATCTACATATACCCTAATATCATCCTTCTAGCTTCTTCTAGCCTACTCTCACCAAGTCTAGGCCTATGACCTCATATCATGTGACATGTCATGTGAACACAGTTATGTGCCTCTTTATCATCCAAATAAAAAAGAAAAGAAATATTAAATCAAGAAAAATGTTAATATCCCAGCACACTATAACAGTATAAATACTTGAAAATCACCAATATTACTAAACATTCAAAAGAGTGGTAGGATGATAACTATTGAAGAGATCTCAATACTTACAGGCAAACTAAGTATATTGAAGACTAGAAATACTTCAAGGGCATGGTCAAAAAGTTGAAACACAATTTCTTTGATTTAAAAATTCAAGAAATATCTAACAAGAAGTATAGGCCTTGGGAGCTCATGAATTAGGTCAAGAGGCATAAGCTTCCAGCAGTTGAAGCTATTCAGTACAATGGTCATCTATGTAATGAACTTGAAAACCTATAGGGGGCATTTTATATGTTCTTGAACCTAGTTCAAAATTGCCAAATCAATCTGCAACTTTTAGATGAATTACTTGACAAGAAAGTAATAACATGAGTTCCCTTCTCAAGCAAGGAACTCAGAAGCACAATTGAGAAATGTAGCAATACTTCAACTTCTAGACCAGATAAACTCTCATAGAAGTATTTCAAGAGAATAATCAGAGATGATATATACCTTAGAAAATTCATTGACATCACTAATGCATGCATAGATTTAGAACATTGGCTAGTACACTTCAAAGTTTCAACTACCATTATCATTTCTAAGGCTAATAAGAAATTCTATGATTCTCCCAAAGCTTTTTGACCTATTGTTTTACTGAATACAATTAGCAAACTCTTCAAGAAGGCTATTAGTGAAAGACTTCAATTTGTGTCAATTTCAAACAACTTCATTCACACATGTCAACTAGAAGGTCTCAAACAGAGGTTGACTACAGATATGAGTATCACACTTACCTATTTTATTCATACAGACTGAGTCAAAAATATATTTACTAGCATACTAGTGTTTAACATTGCACAATTCTTCCTATTGCTAAATCATCAACTTTTACCATAAATTCTGAACAAAGGAGGTTTTGATCCCAAAGTCTTATTGTTTTTTCAAAACTATTTAGTAGATAAAAGGACTAAATATCTTTGAAACAGTTTCTCTTTGTCATTCTTTGATGTTTATGTTAGAGTTGGCCAAGGGTTAGCCCTTTTCTTATCCTCTCAGCTTTATATTTCACTCTTATTCTTCATATTTTTGAAAAAAGAATAGAAAATCTAAAAATTCTGATTTCTATTCTTTTATTTGTAGATGATGGACTTTTTATTTCTCAGAACAAATCTCTTGTTATTTTGAATACAAACCTTTTTTATAGTTACAATGTTATTTCATTCTTCTGTGGAAAACTCAGACTGATTATAGAATATAAAAAGATGGAAGTACTCTATTTTTCTAGATCACAGAAAAAATCTACTACTCCTCCATTAAATCTTACTCCTTTAGAAGATCACATTCTCTATCCCAAGACTACTTAGTAGTATCTTGGATTCATATTTGACTGAAAATTATTGTTCTGCCAGTATATTAACTTTTATGCTACTAAGGCAATCTCAACCATCAAGTGTATGAAGATGCTAGGAAATTCTTCAAGGGATCTCATTTCTACTCAAAAGCAACACCTTTATAGATGCTGCATATTATCTATAGTCTTGTATTGCTTTTAACTCTAATGTTACAACAAAGCTCCACTTGCATATTCTCTTAAAGAACTTAGGAAAATGCAAAGAAGAGTATCTCTATGAATCTTAGGTGCCTTTTGTATCTCACTATCAGCAGGAATTAAAGCCATTGTAGGTTTAACACCCATTCATCTCCATCTTCAAAAACTAAGTGAAAGGTTTCACCTTAAAGCTTACTCTCTTCTGGTGAACTATATCATCAAGTTAATCTTAGAAGTGAGGCTATCAGACAACATCAAACCTCATTCATTATCCTTGAACAAACTCACTCCAAGACAATGCACAATCATCAAAAGTCCCATTATAGACAGATTCAATGAAATAATTCCATTCTTTTCTCCCTTTAATTCTGAATTTTCTCTAGAAAACAGACTTGTCAATGTTTTTCCTAATCAGTTTCATCCTGTGAACAGAAAGAGCAACAATAATGTCAAGAGTCACTTAACCAAACTCAACAATCTAATCCTTTGTACATTATCTAACCCTCAATTAGTCATTGTTGTCACAGACATGAGTATCCAAAGTCAAGTCACTACCTCAGTCTTTCATGTCTACTGCCATGATAGACCAATCATTAAGATACTACATTATGCTGTCAATGTTATGACTACTGAAGCTGAACTCTTTGCAATCAGATGTGGTATCAATCAAGCTATTCACCTTCCCAACATCAAGAAAATTTTCTTTGTTATAGACTCTATTCATGCTTCTAGAAGAATTTTTGATTCATCATCTCATCTATACCAATCTCAATTAGCTGCAATTTTGGGAGAACTCAGAGAGTTTTTCAAAAGAAATATCAACAACTCTATCAAATTCTAAGACTGCCCTAGTAATCACAAATGGCCTCTCTATTACAAATAAGCTACTCACTGGTTGTAATACCTGAACTTAATGGTGTTTCAGAGATTTAGTATAAGGAAGTAATGATAATAGGGGATGAGTAGTATCAACAGGAATAATTGATATAAATTGATGTTATTAAGTCTGAGATCTAATCCTCAGACACAGAAGTATATATACAAAAGAGTGATGGTCCATGCATAAGCTGTTTTCATCACATAATCAAAACTCATACCTGATGGGAGCTGTCATCTGTTATAGCAGCTGTCAGACTAATTTTAGAAGGTAACTAATTATATCACTACATTGATATGCTTATATCTTTATGAATACTTATTGCTATGTAATATACTATATATTGTTGGAAACAATTTGATGAGCACTTTCCAACACAAGTTTGATCATGTGAATCCATCTAGTTATTCATGAGATATTAGCAAACAAAGCTTTTACAGTTGCTGATGGCCTAATATCTCTGTTATTTGTTATTACTTCTGTATATCCTACATATGTGCAGATATCCCTTATTTGGGGCTTTACAAAACAACTTAGTTTGTGAAAATTGGTCCACTGGTTATGAAGATATAAGCTGAATGAAGTTTGTGACACTCTCCTCAATGAAAATTCAAATTCTATTAAACTGTATATAGTCAAAGGCAGTCCATGGCTAAAATTCTTTGGCCATTCCAATTCATTGTGTGCCAGAGCTACAAGAGCAATCATTAATCATGCTTCAATTAGTGAATACAAACTTAGATTCTTTCTTTGGGAAGAGTTTAAGTGTTCATGCAGTTTATATCCTATTAAGTCAAGACATCACATACTTTATGAGTGTAGACACTTCAACAATTATTGGAATCCAAATAGAGAATTGATAACATATTTTACTCTATTTCTAGAGTTCAATAGTAGTGCCTTTTCTTTTGGTGATAATACTAATTAGTTGAGTTATAAATATAGTTCTTTCTATTCTCTAGTTCTTTACTTATATTTCTCTATTTCTCTTTTCTCTTCCTTTTACCTTTTCTCATTCTTTATTTATTTTGCATATTAATGTATGTAGTCATGAAGTAGCTACCATAGCCTGTCTACATGCTCCATATAATAAATTGCTGATTTAAAACAAAACATACTCTAAGCCTTGATCAAAACTTATAATCTTTAATTCTAACCTTATTATTTGAAATTGCAACCAAGTAAAAACTAGTGACACAGAATATAGGCTAAAGCCAGGGTTGTTTTAAAAGCATACACTTCTTACTTTATAAATGAGATTCTATACTTAATTCATGCTCCATATTATTACTTGTAGACTTTTGCCTGAGTGAACTATTAGGGCAACTAAATGAAGTTTGTGGAGTCATGCAGAGTTTCACATCTTGAGGAAAATCTAAGTTATATCATAGTAACTAATAAATACTCTACAATCTATAAGAGAACTTGCTTTTTCAAGACTTTTCTCTTCTGTATTTTTAGCTAATTAATATTCCATAACTCTTTCCAGCATCTGCACTTATCTGCTAATCCACTTTTCTATACTCTAGACTCTTTTGAACTGCATACAAATACTTCTAACTATCTAAATATATTATCTAACTTCTCTTTCCTGTATTCCCTCACTCTTCCATAATACTCTGTAGTCTGCTATTATCATTTGCTCATCTGCTTTTTTGCACTTTGGAAGTACTTGCTAAGTACTCTGGCTTTCTTCCAATTCAGTTTCTTCATTACAAACTGTTTCTAATTACTTGAGTATTATTATTCCTTGTTTCTTTAAATAGAATTCTAATATATTAGAATGAATCTGTTATTTCTTAGACAGTAAACTTAGGATTTTCTGGAAATTTGAAATGCCTTGCTCTTCTATCCTATTGTCCTAACACAGTCTATTGCAATATAGCAGAATAATACTGAGCTAACCATCAGAATAATGGTATGTATATAGTCAAGAATCTGGGTAGAAGTATTAAGAATATTGCCCAAAAAGACAGAGAGTATCTGATAGTAATAGGAAAGCAACTAGTAATGATCTAAGAGGTTTTATAAAGAAACAGTATATAATTGTAGAGTTTAGCAATATTATGAGACACAAGATGTTAGAATAAAAGATGGTGGACTCTATTTATTTTTATTTCATTTTTATTTTCTTATTTTGAACTTAGGGTTAAGATTAGTATAACATCATAAACTGTCACAAGTCATAGTCACACAATCATATGTCACAAAATAATATAAAATATTCTAAAATAATATCATTATACTATATATCAATAGCATATAATATATATACTCTTTAAGATAGGCTTGTTACAATTTAATAATCTTACAGTTGATTAAAGAAAGAAACCTTATATTAGGATTAACACAAGAGAACTTGATGGAGTTCTTAGTACAATGTATCTATCTCTATATACCAACTACTAGTAGTTCATACTCAACTATTTCTAGTTTGCTCTAAAGATTGTATGTCAGCCATAAGATCAACATGCATTATACATATTGTATGACATCATTGTTCTCAAACTTTCTACTATGTTTCATATGACCATGTGATTATGTGACCATTATGGTGACTATGTCATCTAATGTGACTGATGTATAACAGTGTGATCATGATGTCACTCTAACCCTGATCCTAGATCCAAGAATAAAGAAAAGAAAAGAAAAAATTAAATAAAATAAAAAAAGCTAGAGTTTAAGCTTTGTATATCTGACAAGGCTAGGTTTAGTATAGTACAGACCAATGGCCTAGCATATATAAGTAGGATACATTGTACTTAGAAACTTAATCAAATTCTCTTGTGTTAATCTAGTATAAGATTTCTTTCTTACCTTAACACTTTGAGATTTGAATCATAACATAAGTGTCTATAGTGAAGTCTGTATAGTTTAGTATTGAGAGACTCTGCTTGGATAAATGGGATGAAAAATCTGGAAAGTTAAGTTTCCTTACATGAACTATGCTTGACACAACAGATAAGTTCCTTTATTTAGTCTATAATATTCCACTATGATATTCATGGACTTCCACTTGAAGCATGAATTTAACAGTCATGGAACTTGCCATGTTATAATACTTTAGAGTTACTTTAGGTACTTTTGCTGTCTTAATATTTTCATAAATCCTAACAATTTATATTTTACTGGTATTAGACATAGTTCACACCTTATTATTTGAGATAGAGTAAGACATCTCAGAAGTTCAAATATTTTAATTAGTATATTATCTGAGAATATGGAAGATGGGTCAGAACAATCTTTGGCTTTAGCTTATGTGCTGTGCCTCTACTAGCTGTACTGGTCACATATTTCAGAACAGGACTTGGGAAACTTATTGGATGGAAACTACTGAAGGGTAATGAGGTGTGACATTACCAACACTGGAAATTGGTGTTAGTTTTAATCAATTTTCAGAATAGCTGATACAGTGTAAACTACTAGATTATATACTAGGTATGCTAACTAGAGTAGTTCTCTGAAATGGAGACTATTAAGCAAGTTACTCTAATTTCTAGTGACCCTCAGATGTTAGAAAATAGGGGTCCATGGAGTTAGCAAGGGTCCAATGAGGACATCTGAGATGGAATAGAAATATATGATCTGCACTGGAAGAGGACAGGGAGTGTGGATGAGGGAGAAAAGGTTATCTGTAGGTTGGGATGGATGTGGTCAGAATGGGATGTGACAACTGGCTATTTATCTATTGGTGAAAACTAGCTCACGATAATTAAACATTTGTTTCAGGCTTGATTTAAATGTTGGAAAGGGCTATTTAACAGTATCTAGCCATTGAGAAGCAGCTAGGTGCAAGAATGCAAGACCTGTGAGTTGGCCCTTGAGAGTTAA
>Ga0157364_1002125_pt1 | contig 18022 bp, 14 predicted proteins | sample AttsexASBM2_FD_111476 | JGI IMG/M metagenome (GOLD analysis project Ga0157364, IMG submission 111476) | Fungus gardens microbial communities from leaf cutter ant in Ribeirão Preto, State of São Paulo, Brazil - Atta sexdens ASBM2 | ecosystem: Host-associated > Fungi > Mycelium > Unclassified ...
AAATAATATATATATATATATATATATATATATATATATATATATTGTTGTACACAATTAATGGTTTTTAATATAAGTTTCTATAGTATTGAATAATATAAATCTTTCAATCAAATATCTTCATTTATTATATTATAAAGATAATTATACTGTTACATCAAATTTGTATATATTTGCTGTTTTCATTATTATTTTTTTTCTTATTTTTGTAATAAGAGATATAAATTAAGAATTATTGATTAAAAACATCAGATACTTTTTGCTTGCGTAATTTATGTTATAAAAACCAAACACGAATTAATTATAGCATTATTGTAAAATGTGAAAATTTTTTTGTCTGCATGATTCTAAAAGTCATATCAATTGAAATTCTTATTTGGACAATATTTCATTCAATTTATCTTATTAATCTTTTCTATTAATCACAATATAATAAATCATCAACGTACAATCATAATAAATTTTCCTGGTAGCAACGGTTCCTGGTAATTACATCGTTTTGACATTAAAGTGACTTGCTATCAGAGTTTATTAATTTTAAACTTTTTTACTTTTAATGCTATAATAAATTTTATCTCTAAATTATCTTTTTATTTTTATAATAATTTATCTTCTATCCCTATTTACATTAATATGAACTATATCTTGAATTGTTCTTTAATTCGAAAAGTTCTTTAATAAATGTTCAAGTTAAACGTTTTTAAAAAAAATGTCCCGTTGTGATTTTGTAAGTCATCAAATATTTTTTAAAAATATTTTGTTATTAAAATATGTTATGAATAACAATTTAGGCATTATCTGTATATAATATCTATATTCAATAACTATAATATCATATTCAATAACTATATCTCACAAAGTTAGGACATGTTTTTGGATCTCGTACGTGACGAAGGAGCACGCAATGTAATCTCATGACATTGACCTATTTCTTAACGATCAAGAGAAATATATACGTATATATCGGCCGAGATCCATGACAATAATGATCGATATGCATTATATTGATGTTAACGTTGACATGCGTTGACGCCATCATACGCACCTGAGGCTAGAATTTTAATAAAAGACGTTTAATAAACGCTTCCATTATCACATATTAACTTTGGCCCAGATTACGCGTACATGTAATGAGTATAAGAAACATTTTATTTTAGATAATATGGATATTAAATATGCAGTCTCGCAAATAATTGTAATATCAATTTTTTCTCTGCAATTAAGATTTGTATCTTCGTGTTCAAAAAAGCAAGTATATTCTGTTAGCTTCTCTTAAATAAAATTTCTGTTAGCTTCTCTTAAATAAAATTGAATTAATGGAAGTTTTAAATTCGTTTTATTATGTAAGAATTTGCAACATTTATCCTTTTTTATTGCATAGAAAATTGACACTTTGCTACTTCCAATTTGTCAACGTTTTTTTCCAGGTGTTTCTTGGGAAGTTATTTATACTATTCGATCAAGATTGTGATGGATTATTGAAACAAGATGAATGGCTCGAATTCCTCAAAGGAAGACTGACGTAAGGATAAGTTCCTATCATATGAGTATCCATATCTATGCATAAAACGTAATTTTCTAATTACTTTAGATATACTTATACTTGTCTTATTCAATGTTGTTTTTATTTCTTTATCAGAAACGAGAAGCAAAATGATTTTGTCGATCAGATTGAAAGTGTTGCATACGTATTATGTGGTGAGAATCCAATAAATTTGTCCAATTTTCGACAGATCTTCTATACCAAAGGGGTAAGCTACCGTATTCTTACATTTACAGAGTAAGCAAGTGAAAAAAATTACAATTAACAATTATCACGTCGTAGATCATTGATAAATTGTACCGATTAATTGATCATGAGAATTCAGGCTATGTAACGTCTACTCAACTCTTAGATATGATATCTGGAGTGACTAACACCAGGTAATATGTTTATTATAAAATTGTAAAGATTTATTATTATTATCTTTGTTATTAAATTTCTCAGTTTTGTCAACTTTCCAAGAGTTATTTATTAACTAACTAAATTTTTATGTTAGGCCACGTGCAGGCTTCGATAAAGAAAATCTTGAATGGCTGGAAAAGATATTTAAGCAAACTGTTGGAAACGAAAGAGAAATATGCCGTGAAGAATTCAAAACAATCGTCACTTCGAAGAACGTAAGGAGGCATAAGTATTCTTCATCTCTCAAACATGAAATTTTAATTTCTCATTTTTCTGATATAAAAATCGTTATTTTATTTCTTTTTGATGCTATTTTTACTTTGTCCTACGTTTCGATTATACAGACAAAATTTGTGTATTAAATTTTGTTGCATTACATTTTTTGCATTACACTGCATTACATTTTTTTTAAACAAATACATCAATTTTATTCATTGAGAAAATAAATCAAATCTCAACGATAATAAGCTAACATTATTTTGATGACGTTAAAAACGTTAAAACGTCATTTTGGGGGATATAATATTTATCTTATTATTTTTAGCCTTTCTTCACTGAGAGAGTCTTTCAAATATTCGACAAAGATAACTCTGGTACGATATCGCTTCAAGAATTTCTAGACGCCATGCATCAATTTGCTGGAAAATCTACGAACGATAAAATTAGGTTTCTCTTCAAAGTTTATGATATTGATGGTAATATTTGTGCTTAATCACTCACATAAAGTATTTATGAAAAAAGTTTACATTTTCTTCAAATTTAAAAAATAAAATAATAAATGATAATAAATTATATCACAAGAAAGATTTAAATACAAATTGCCAAAAGTATACTGAGAAAAAAATATAGTTAATTTTAATAAATATCTAATTCAATACTGCCAACTAAACATTTGCTTACAATAAGTAAATATTTGTTCAATAAAAAAAATGATTGTTAAATCAAATTAATCAATTTTTTGTATCAAATAAATATATCTTTATATTTAATAAATATTTAGTTGGCAGTATTCTAACTAAATATTTATTAAAATTGAATATTATATAAAGCATATTTTCGAATATTATATAAAGCATATTTTTTTTCAGTGTATATATATATATATATATATATTTAAAAAAAATGCTAAAGATCTAATATATATTTGTGAAAAATGAATAGATGTTTTTCAAATGTTTTGGAATTTTTGTCTAGATATAAATTAGCTTCATTACTTCACATTGATTTTTTTCAAATAAAAGGTGATGGATTAATACAACTTCGCGAACTAGAACATGTTATGAGAGCTTGTATGGAAGAAAATGGAATGAAGTTCAGCGATGAGCAAATCGAAGATCTGACAATTGCACTTTTTGAGGAAGCTGATCAAGACAATAGAGGAGCGATCACCTTTGAAGGCCTAAAAAAACAGTTAGAGAAACATGAGGGTCTACTGGAAAATCTCTCGATCAGGTTAGACAAAAAATTATATAAAATAGTACAAAATTTTTAAATTTATGGATCTATAATTAAAAAAGCAAATTTTTTCCTAATTAATATTTATTATAGATATTTAATGCTCTTTTAATTATTATATGTTAATTTTGAATTATTAAATTCTATCAATTTTTTTAAAGTAAGTATTAAACTTAAGGTATAAAAATATGATAATCGCAGCATAGATCGATGGTTGGTACCACCGCAACCAAAATTAAAGAAAAAATCTATTTTGGATACGTTTTTATCTCTTCGTCCGTATCAACTCACAAAGCCATACATGAAGAATAATTACGTGTTCATTGCCTTTATTTCGATGTTCATGCTTATCAACGTGATTCTCTTCACCTCTCGTCTCTACAAGTATCGAAATCACAGTGCCTACATAATGTTTGCGCGTGCCTGCGGTAAGGAAAGTATGATAATACGATATACTCAATCTTTTCTAAACCATCGTGTAAATATCTGTCACGTAAACGTGTAATAATTTTATTTCAAAATAAAAAATTTTTTAATAAATTTGAAATCAAGTTGTGTTAATTATTAAGACTTAAATTCCTGTAAAATTAATGTTTAAAAACAAAAATATAAGAATAAAATTTTTATTTCAAAAATATATTTTAGGGCAGTGCCTGAACTTTGATTGCACGTTTATCCTGGTTTTAATGCTGCGCCAGTGCATCACGTATTTAAGAACGCATAGTTTCAATTCATTAGTGCCCCTAGATCATCATATATATCTTCATAAAATGACAGGGATATTGATTGGAATCTTCAGCATTGTACATACTCTAATGCATCTCATTTACTGCGGTATATTTAATACTTTATTTAATTATTATTTCATACTTAATGTCACATAATTTAAAATAGATAAAATAAAATGAAACTCTTTTGTTGAAACTCTAAAGATTATTTTAAATTCTTATTATTTTAATTTAATTTACATAATATTCTCTCTCTTATTTTATATTTAATTAAATTAATAATTATAATAATTATAATAATTATAATAATTGATATCTAATAATATATTTGTAGGTACGGTAATAATAAAAGACGAGAAAATGAATAGCGGAAACTATACTATGTTTGAATGGTTGTTAACCAGTCGACCTGGATATTTCGGTCTGATTGCAGGCAGTGCATATCCAACTGGGGTAGTTCTGTTTATTATACTCGTCATTATGATCATTTGTTCTATGTCGTTCGTACGACGTGGAGGTTGCTTTGAGGTACGAATTTTTTACAATATTACCTCTATGTATTTATTTTTAAATTCAGAATTATAATTTTTATGATCCAAGACGTCTGAAAGCAATAGTTTCATCGTCTTTTTAATTAAAATAATTCTTTGTTACAAGATATTTTATTGGTCTCATCTGCTATACATACCATTCTGGATACTGATGATCTTCCATGGCCCTAACTTTTGGAAGTGGTTTATCGGCCCTGGTGTCATATACTTAGTGGAAAAGATTCGTCGACTCGGATGGTTACGTTCGAAACGTGGAAAAACATACATAAGTTCCGGTCTCCTTTTACCTTCGAAGGTGACTCATCTGGTTATTAAGAGACCACCCAATTTTCACTTTCATCCTGGCGATTATGTATTCGTTAAAATTCCGGTGATAGCAAAATATGAATGGCATCCTTTTACTATTAGCAGTGCTCCCGAACAAGAAGGTAAGCTAGAAATTCTTTGCATTTTGATTGATGTTATCTTTTATTATTATGGTTATATTTATATACATGTATATATGTATATCTTTCAAAATTAATATTTTTACAGATTATATGTGGCTACATATTCGTGCGGTTGGTGAATGGACCAACAGTTTATACTCGTACTTTGAAAAAGAACAAATAAAACTTCATTGTGCTGACATACTGCCTGCTGAGAACTGTGACGCTGCTTGTGTTCCCCCCAAAAAATCGTAAGTCCGCTGTGATTAAAGATTTATGCAAACTCCAGAAAGTAATTTTGTAATTTTGTGCATAAAATTTAAAATAATAATTTCTAACAATGGAATTTTAACATTCTTCGTTATACTATATTATGTATTAGTATTAATATTATGCATTAATTTTTTTAATATATCTTTTATTGTGTAGTTTTATCAATGGCAAAAAAACACCACTTATTATGACACAGAAAGCCTCAATAGAATCTCAGGCTCACAATCTACTGGACAATCCTTCGTTCGTATCTGAATTATCGAATACCATGTCACCTTCGCATGCATCGATTAAGAATAAGTCTACATATTTAAAAACTACAGAACGTGAGACTTATTTAAAAAATAATATATAGTACACACATACACACACATACACACATGCGCGCGCGCTTAAAAATCAAAAAGATATAATAAATCCAAATTCATATAAGGTCTGTTTTCTGTGGTTGAATTAGTGTACACTTTTGGAATTTAAAGTGAAATAGGTATATGTTCAATATTTGTCGAAAAAGAGTTCTATTGCAGGAAAAAAAAACAGATTATTAAAGTCACGTTATTATTTATAACACATTTGCATAATAATTATTATTTCCTAAGTTAATATTAAATATTGTATATGGATTCGTTTAATAGATACGCCAGAATCAAATAAAGAATGGAGAGATGTATCTTTAAGAAGAGATAAGAGACTACATCAATTTTTTCTTGGTACTAAAATACCACTTGAAAAATCACACTCGATGCCCGATATGCAGATCAAAAGTAAAAAGAAAGAGCGACTCAGAGCGTAAGTAAATTAATATTGGACATATTTGCTCTCTCTCAAAAAGTTAATCTTGTCACTAACTTTTTTCTTTACGTGTTTTATCTCACGATTAAGTCTTCAAATTATAATTATAATAATTATAAAATTTGTAATAAAATATTTTATATATAATGATATTCTTATATATTTTGGTATCGTAGACTTCGAGATTATATGAGATCTGAATCGGAGAGGAATTTCGACGAGTGTCAGATGAAATGCGCACGATTCAAGTCATTGGGCTTAGCTTACTTAAGTCCACAGAACAAATCATTGGCTCAAAGTTTCCGATATATGCGGACAAAACCGACTATTATCGCATTCAAAACACCCAGCTTTGAAATGGGCGATTATGAAATTGATGTGTTGTCAAGTGTTGGTAAGTTGAAATATAATATTTATTTGATTATGGAAATATAGAGAAAAAAATCTTTTTGCAAAATAACATAATATAATAATAATATAATAATATAGATATAATAATAATATAGATAATAATTATAACTATGAAAAATCGTTTGAGTGAATGATTGTATTTATGATGTAAAAAGTGTTTATATTAAAAAATACAAGTTCTTTCTATATTACATTTGTTTATCATGTATATTTGCAGCGTCAAATACAAATGCAGAAGGAAATGAAAGAATACCCATTACACCGATTACAATGCAAATTGTGACGGAAGAAGGAAAATTGAGACAAGGGTTTAGTGAAGCTGTAGCTAATTCAGATAGTTTAGATTTGAAATCTGATAGTTCTTTTCAACCACCTATAAATTATCCTGTAGGAAAACCACTGGAGGTAAATCTTATTTATAAACAGTTTTTATTATGAGCTACGATTTTGTTTGTTGTTCTCAAGATTTCTTCAATTAATTATTATTAATTATTATTTATTTATTTCGAGTAAATAACGTGTCGTCCTTCTAGATCTTTTTAGACGGTCCTTATGGAGCACCATCAAGTCACATTTTTCGAGCGCAGCATGCTGTTTTGATCGCCACAGGAATCGGAGTTACACCTTTTGCTTCTATATTGCAATCGATTATGCATCGATATTGGAAAGCGAGACATACTTGTCCAAAATGTTCGTTCTCTTGGGCTAGTGAAATTCCGCCTACTATAATGAATTTACGAAAGGTTAATAGATTTTTCTTCTCTCTCTCTCTCTCTCTCTCTCTCTCTCTCTCTCTCTCTTTCTCTCTCTCTAATTTTATTAATCTTGAAATAAAATTTGAAATAAATTATTGATTTAAATTTAAAGAAGAATATTTTATAGGTAGATTTCTTTTGGATTAACCGCAATCAACGTTCGTTTGAGTGGTTTGTAAACTTACTATCTCAACTGGAAATAGAACAAGCTGAGTTAGGTATCACCATGGAACGCTTTCTGGAGATGCATATGTACATCACAAGTGCATTGCAAAAAAGCGACATGAAGGCAGTTGGCTTGCAATTAGCGTTGGATCTTCTGCATGAAAAAGTCAGAAATATCTTTATAATTATACATAAATTATTTAAATATTTTTAGTCTTAGTTGTAAATATTTTTAATTGTGAGATTAGTTTTTAAATTTGTGCTAGAGAATTTACACAAATGACAAAAAAATTTAGCTAATTAATTTTTTTTTTTATTACTTCTCGTTGATTAGGAAAAGCGAGATCTCATTACAGGATTAAAAACCAGAACAAATGCGGGTCGTCCCAATTGGGATAAGGTATTCAAACAGCTTCAGGATAAGAAGAAAGGAAAAATTACAGTGTTTTTTTGCGGACCGCCACAACTCGCTAGGATTCTTCGGTATAAATGCGATCAATTTGGATTCTGTTTTAGAAAGGAATCCTTCTAATACTTCAAAAGAAAATTTAATAATTATTGTGTTAAAAAATAGTAAGTAGTTTGCAATTTATCATACATACATTTCTATTATTTCATCAAAATTATAGATACATTTCTATATTATTTCAAATTATACATTTCTATATTATTTTATCAAATTATAGATATGTATGTATGTGTAATAATTGTTTTTTAATAAATTATTTTCCATGATTTTAATATGTACTCACGAATACAATCTTTCTGTCTTTTTTCGATTAATAAAACTTTTAATGTTTAATACGCAATATTTTAAGCAATCAAAAATGATGTTGCCTCTATATTTTATTTCATTTTTCCAATTTTTAAGATATCTTAATCAATGTCATTCAATATCAATGTCTTTCATTATTCTAGCCATCTCGTGCAAAATCCAAGCTGTTGTCAAGATTAATAAAAAATATATTTGATGTTCTGTCATAATTTAATAAAATTAATTTTCTTATGTTATTTTTTTTATTATTAAGGAAAAATTGTTAAAATATTCTTTTTGTTTACATTATTCTTTACTATTTTTTTCAAAATAATATAGTTTTACACATTAAATTTTTGATTGAAGTTTTACAACAAATGAATTTCTAAATTATCTGAAATTAGCTTTTAGTATCAATAACATTATTATGATATACCGATAAAGCTTTTCAGTGCACATAATTTATATAAACCATGATTATATAAACTATTAAAATTAATGGTTTAAAAAGCCATTAATTAACATAAAAGAAGAAAAAATAAACAAAATGTTATTTTAAAAACGTTGTTAGAGGAAAAAACTTTTGTAAACATCAAAATATCTTTATTTATGTATTATTTGATATTTTATTTGTATATTTTTATTATAAATACAGTACCAATAAATAAAAATAACTACAATCAATAAAAGATATAACGTACGTACATTCTTTTGTATGGATTAACATTGACTAGAGTTCTTCATTTCTTCTTTACACTTCAATATTTTAATTGCCGAGCTAAGCTGTTCATATATTTGGCAAATATTAACTGATACTCGCACAATAATGTATGAATAAATACATTTGTGCAAATTTTTTTCTATAAGGTCACGCGGCAAATATTTAAGAATCGCTACTCAATAGCATAGAAGCTTGATTGCTGTATGTTATGTTGAATTCGCATGGATGTTGGTACCAGGGCTCACCGTCCACTTGCATAGCGCATGGCCGCGATAATTTTATCTAAGAAATAACAATACTTATCAATTGTAGATACAAAAAATCTTTTGAATTATTAAAATAAATACCTTTACATTATTAGCTTGACCAATTCGATGTGGTTTCGAAAGGCCTACTTGAAGCTGAGCCATGTGAAATGAGGAATAAAGCGCAACTACTTCTAACTTGCCATCGTTAATACTTTGCACTTCCGAATCTTCGTTTTCTATTAAACAAAATATTTAATTATTATATTTAAATAAATATAATTTCATTAAAGAGTGAAATTAACCTTCTATTCCCATTTTCCAAAGATCGACACCGGCAGCCCAAGATGGAATGTTAAGTATCACTATGCTCTCAACAGAAGGCAGTTCTATCTTCTTGTCATCTAAATAGACTTCTAAACTTTTATCGAGATCTTTACATTCCCTTTCCACGACTTGTTGTGTGCCAAAGCACAAATATAACAGCTATAAATATGTTCAAAACGCACATAAACTTCCTTATTCAATTTGGAATATTTTATTTATACGTTTATTTGAAGAGATACCTTGTTAAATATTCTATGACTAAACAGATAAAAGCGACTCTCTCTTGTACGATGAAAATTCAAAGTCACTTGTGCGTCCACGCCCACGCTTATGTAATTATACATGAACAAATTACGATACGATCCTCTAAATCCTAATCCGCTGAGTGGTTTTATCATCACGGACCACCTAAATTATATGCTGCATGTAGCTCTAATCAATCGGTAATTAAAAAAATGTACAATTTTTTTAGCACGTACCTATCAAGCTTTATCTTCTCCGCTGCTTGAATCTTTTGCAATAGTTCCGTAGGATCTAAGTGCGAATCATGTTGTTTTCCCCATCCTAATACTCTGGATAAATCGTTGCCTGTCCCCAAAGGAATTATTGCTACAGATGGAACAGGCTGTTCCGTATAAAATATTTGTTTGTACTCGTGCTTATGCATATTTAAATGTTTATATCAAGAGGGATTTACCTCTAATTCGAGTTTATTGATGGTGTTTAATAACCAAGCGACAGTTCCATCACCGCCGGCTACGAGTATAGTAGATGGAATTTTTCCTAACAAACGGCACCATTCAAGAGCAGCAACTGGATCACGTTCTGCTAAATCTACGATTTGCGCAGGATTTAACAATCTTCTAAACAGTGACAAAATTTGGCCTCCGTCATTGTTTCCTGATTTTCTATTTCCTATCAAGAAAAAGAATAATGAGGAAAAGATATATCCAAACATCATCAATTCATTATTGTGTCTTTTAAACACTTATTGCTATTTTTGTTCTCTTACCTACAATAATGATTGGATTCCAATTAGACCAATTTGGTGGTGTGACAGAACAAAGATGTAATCTACGTCTCATTGTGCTACGTCGATTTATTACTTCTAAACTTCCTGGTGGAATGATCATTAATTTGAATTTTCCAAAATCACATATCTGGAAAGAAATATGTTTTTATTTTTCATAATTTGTTTGACAACTTTTTCAGAATAACAAAATAAAATAAAACGCATTCTATAATGCAATATATATAATAATAAACTAAACGTTATTGTACATTCTTAAAAATATTATTTTTCTTGGCTACATATGAACAATCCATTTTGTTATTAAGGTTAAGAAATTAATAAATATATAAAATTTTGAGCGAGGTACACGATTATTATAATATGATTTAAAATTTTCGGTGTATTATTATGATAATTCTTTGCAACAAAAAAAATTATTTAAAAATTATGAAAAATATTTAAAAAAACGAAATATCATTAATCATTACTTCAGAAAGAGAAGATTTGCATGTTTTGTGAACACATCTCTGACACCAACAACACCACCAGTCTGTAAGGCCGGGTTCTACATCACACTCTTCTTCACAGATGTAACACATGGCAACAAGTGGCAAATTACCTTTAAATATAACAAAAGATATTAAAAAGTAGCATAATACATATATTAATTACAAATTAATACACATATTATTTAACATATTATTTAACATAATACATATATTAATTACAAACTAATAATATACCTTTAATCCAATGATGCTTCATCAGCTGATCATTATTGAAAGTTATAGCTTTGCACTTTAGCTGTTTATCAGCAAGCTTTACACAACCTCGATCCGCACACACGCCACAAGAATCACAGAAAAGAGCATCAAGGTTCAGTAATAAAGTTTCACAAATACTACAGTAATATGCCTGTATATAGAATAATTTTATATATATGATTAATATATTTAATATTGTTTTACTTTAATCAAAATTCATATACAATCTTTTTGTAAATTAGACTACTACTGCTGTTATATTTTTAATATTCCATGCTGCTATAATTATTTCAATCCGATTAAAACGGGATCATGCATTGGTACAAGCAATTTTCTTATTGTTTTGTTGACGTCTTGAAACAATTACATATAAATTTAAAAATAGGAAAAATATACATGTTCAGGAAAAGGATATATAGATGTTTTTATTTTATCACAAATAAGAGACATCTATAATAATCCTGTAAATTCTTAAAAATACCTTAGCTGTTTCATTAATTGCCTTCCAATTATGTTCCTTTGTAACATCTCTTATCTGAATATGAGGACTACCTATGAGGTATCGAAAGAAATTTACCGTAAATACAAAGAAAACAATAGTAGACATTGTAGGCAGAGCAATAGTAATCAGATCTTCGTCCCACATAATGTCAAATAATTTGTTGTGCAGAATTCCAGAAATTTATAATTTTCTAAAATTAACATTATGTTAAGCATAGTAAATATTTCTGTTTCTTATAAAGAAATTATTTATGCTATTAAAAATACAAAAAAGATACTTAAAATACATATTACACTTAAGATATTATTTTATATTCATATTTAACAAAAATAATACTTAACAAATTGATAAAAAATTAATAATGGTTTTATACAATATATAAAATATTCTACAAAATAATAAAAATTATATATTATACAATTACTTAAAATAAAATAAGGATAAATCAGTTTTATTATATACTGAAACAATACAAGTTAGAATAAAAATAATTTAAATTTATAAAAATTACAATTCATTTTTGTAATAACTGGTCCTGTTGTGATAAAATAAAATGTAATAATAATTTGACAGACATAAAATAAATTTAACCTTTCAATTGACACTTACATTATGTGACAGACGCGACGATCACTATTTACTTTTCAAGTTGTTTATATTTCGTATATCGTGCGTATATATTGCGTATATTCATGTTTTCTAATATCATCTAACCCTCACAACTGTTTTTGCTGGCAAGATTAGTGGTCATCAGAAATGAGCAACGTCGATTTTCCTCGATCGACTAATCAATATTCGAATCTTTTTTAACTAAAAGTCGATTTTCTTGTCGATATTATTTAAATTCGACTAATCGACCTCAAGCAAATCGATATTATCGACGAGATATATGCTAGGTATTACCCTTATCGATGTATTGCGTCTTTTATTTGAAATTTGATACTACTAAAATTTATTAGATTTAAAAAGAAATATATACAAGATTTTAAAGAAATACAAATAAATCAATAAATATTTGTTATTAAAGAAAATTATTATTAAAAAATAGAAAATAGAAATCTATAATTCTTATTTTTTTCTTTCAATATTATAGTCTTTTAGATATAACAAAATCTATTTACTTCTTATCTCCTTCAAAGATTTGGTAACTTATTTCTTTTATTCGTTGAACAAACATTTCTCTACATAATTATATATTACAATAAACTGTTATACGATAATCCATTTGATTAAATAGCTTCTGCCAAAAAAATATTTTTTCTACTTAATAAATTATAATGAGAATAATAATAGAAATAATAATAGAATTAATTTCTACTATATTTGATATTTCTAGAATAATAAATAAAATAACTTTTATTTTTCATGATCGATTATTTAGCTGGGGGAACTCATATGGCACTTCGCATAGTAGATATTCTCTGTTTGCTAACGCCCTCTTAGCAAGCATTGTGTCTAGATTGAAGAAGCATGAAGAGGCAGTAAGATAAAACTACATTAAAGATAATTAATATGCTTAGAAAAATAATTAAAGGGCTCTGAGTAATAAAAAAGATATTAAATGAGATAATGTCCTGGATATCATTAATTTTTATATGATCAACCGGTTGAAATATAATATACTTTATGTATCAAGATCCACAGTTGGTTTTTATCTCATTTATTATAATTTTTAATACACTTAGATTAATTAAAATTATTTTGTTACTCTTTAATTGTATATAAAAGACTATCGGGCAGAAGTATTTTAAATCGTGTTAATAAATACAACATACATTGTCTTGAGAGATAAATAATTATATCATTATTATTATTTTTTATAAATCTTTGTTCAATTTATATATTTTTTAATTCTTAAATTACAACAAAAAAATATTAATAATATTTAAAAATCCATTCCATCTTTTACAATTGGAGAATTAATTGAATAATTTGTATCATTACTGATTACGGACGTTTTTATTACTATTTGAAAACAATTCCATTATGTCAAACAATGTGCCAAAATATTATTAAATTAGTTTTTTATTGAATCGCTTATTTATGTTAGAAAGGAAGATTTTTAAAATATCATACAAAATGGTTTTACATTATATATGTACAGTATCTTAATATTATTTCATTTTAACACACGCACAACAAGCAGAAAAAATTAATTTTGTTTAATTAGTGATACAATGAAATAACAATCAAATACAATGACAAAATAAAATATATTCATAATGATACAATTGTGAATGTGTTTCTTAAAAAAATATAAATTTTGGAGTAGTATGTTCTTTCTAAAATAATTCAATTAAACAAAATAGAGTTCTCCTTTATCGCACATCGAATTCCTTTCGACCTCATTCAGCATGCATTATCATGGCGAGATGGCGCCCCAACGACCGCCAGAAAATCCAACTGATGAAATCGAGTCATCATCATCATCATCATCACGATCAGGATCACTTCCTGTGTTTGCGGCTTCGTCCGTTTCTCGTAACCGTTGACCTCCCGACCGATTTGGGGCTACTGACTTGACTGGAAGGAAAATGTACTTACCAATGCCAAGAAATGACGACGGTCGTTTGTAAATTGGTCACGGTCGTATACCGCGGTCATCGGTGACTCTTTCCTAAAGTCTTCAGCCAGCCCGACGTCGGCAACACGATCGTGAGGTCGCGAAGCGGGTGAACGGGTTGACGTGACGCGCATCAGAGCGTGCGAGACTCGCAAGATTGATCTATCATTGTCTTGTCTGGCCGCCGTCTGGACGGTTGATTGCCATCAGGGCAAATATTATTATCTTCCCAGAATTCCCGCGGCCGATTACCGATTTTGTGTCGTCTCGTGCTATGCATTACTTTGTAAAAGATAAGGATATTTAACGAAGCCCATTGGATCTCACTTTGCATAAGAAACTATGCGTAGGAGTTATGCGTTTATTTTACATTATGAGAGTTACTTTTCTCATAAATTTAAATTAATCTTTAAATAATTTTTTTCTTTTAAAACTAATTTTAAAAATGTTAAAAGCTCTTACATTTTACTTTGTTTTTTAATGAATGAAATAAATAAAAATTTTAAAAAAAGAAAAGATGATAGAATAATTATTAATAGACAAATAATTATAACTTATTTATTCCGACAATTTATTGTTGTAATAAAATAATATTTAATTATTTATTATTCCTCAGTTAAAAAAATTAATATAGAAAAGGGATCTAAATCTCTTTTCTAGCCAAATTAAAACAAAATTTTTTCTTTACTTCCTCTATTAAATAGCATTGAAAAGCAAAGATTTAAAACATATTTCGATGATAGAAAAAAATTGATAGAAAGAAAATTCGAGCTCGCCCCCCGTGCGCACAGAAAGGATTAGAAAGGGTTGGCGAAAGGCGCGAGGAAGGGTGAAAGGCAGGAGGTGAAATGAAGAAAAGAGGAGGAGAGCGAAGTTCGCGGTGTGCGCGACTTGATCGAATGCGGATGTGCGTGCAGCCGGTGGCCGGTGGTCGACAGCCCACGAATCGGGGGAAAATTATGGGTAGGTCCTCTTTCGTACATGTTGGTGGTTCGATGCTATCTGCCTTCACCTTCCGGGAATTTCGCGTTATAAATAGGAGGGCCGGCGGTAGGTTTACGCGCGTACGTATGCGTGTGTGTAGTATTTACGCGTGTATATCTGTGTTTCGGTTCGACTGCACCCAAAGTTGCAGCGAGCTCTCTCCGATGAAGAGAAATCGAGAAAGTGGGCGGAGATACCCGAATATTCGGCACCCGCGCGATTTATGCACCCCGTTTTTTGGTGCCGCTGCCTGCAGTGTTGCAAAAAGGAATTCCAGTCGGCGCGGCGCACGAAAGCGATCGCTACTTCCGTCCGAAAGGGCCGTCGCCGCCCACGACTGCTGTTTTTAATTGGCAATAACGCGGTGATTCGTACTCTTCGTGCGGAACATCCGCTTGTTTTGCTCACCCCATTCAGACCCTGTCCATGTACCTCTCTCCGCGTCTCGGTTATGCGATCTCTAAACCCTCTACGCTGAAATTATGGGATAATTATGTGGTGTCGTTATCGTCCGATGGTTTATTCACTAGAGCCGGAATTTTTACGCGATAATAAATCCCGATGTGACTGTAATGAATATGCACGAGCCGGTATGTTTGACATCTCACGAACTTTTAAATTATCGGTGCTTATGCCATGTACTATCATGACTTTCTGTCCAAATAAAAAATTTTATCGAAAAGATAAATGCATAAGTATCGCGCGAGGCGAACTTTTAAAGTATTATCTGTCTACAAGTGTATGTATACACACTGAATTAAAACTGTGTACGTAATACAATAAAATATTCATTGAATTGGTGAAATTGATCCAATGAATTCTCATAATGCTTTAGATTATAAAATTATTATTAGAATTCATTGCAAGAATAAACATGTACAATAGTTATATAAATGAATCCAGTTATTGTATCGGACCAAAAATGATCGAAATTTTTTTCAGCGCATAAATGGAAAAGCATAGATTATCCTAATAATTTGGTATAAAATTTACGCACATAAGTTTTTTGGAATAAAGTAGTCCTTTAATATAAAAATTAATATTATAGGTTAAACAAAAGAGTTTAAACATTTTATTTTGCTTAACTTTCATGACATTTAAGAGACCGATGTCATGCATTCCTGCAGCAATTTGTTGCTTACTTTTTGCCGACTTATTTAATATTATTTTCTTTATATTACACAAAATAATACTTCAACATTTTTAACAAATATTTACTACAAATTTCCTTAAAATTTTTGTCTCGCTGAACGTGCTTGAGAATTGAGTGAAGTTTATATGCTCACGTTTATTGCGAATTAAAGACGTTGTCTCATTCGAGAACGGAACGTTTTTAATACATTAAGGAAGTAACTGAATTCCTCGTAGGAAGCGGGAAGCCATCCATCCCCTATCGGTGGCGCTTGATAAATTGGCACACAAACGTGAGATACCGCCATCCCTCTCGCCAACCCTTTAATCCCGATGTACACGCTGGTGCGGTGGAGAAAAGAGAAGAGGTGCAGCGATTGGCTACTTTATACTCGAAGGCTCTATCTGCCTGCCTTACCTTGCCTTGCGTTGCCTTGCTTGCCTACCCACCTGCCTGCGTGAAAGGGGAGGTATTACGGGGTTACTAAAGTATTGTATGGCCTCCCCAAGCCCCATAAGGATAGCCCTCAGGCACGCACCCCCGTTATCGTATGCGTATGCATTTTTTTCGCTAGTGCGTGCGTGGGAGCTAGTGCTTGCAGCCCTTATATGTGCAGTGAAGGTGAAGGGGGCATCGGGTAACACGGGCAGGCAGGCAGCCACCCAAACGACCGAAACCTGAATGCTCACTCGAGGACATTACTTCTTCATGTAAGCGTATCTTCTTTTTTTCTCATTCGCGTGCATTCCTCTCGTACCGCTACCTTCTACCTCTTCTTTTTCTCTCTTTCTCTTTGCAAACCTTCTCTCCCCTTTTTTTCTCTTTCTCTCTATTCTATTCTACTTGGTCACCTAAGAACACACCTGTATTTACGATCGATAAGGGCCAACGCACGGAAACAGGTGATTCCGATATCGCGTAAATAAGGCGCCGCAGTCTCCTTACACCATTGACAATGGAGACGCTTCCCTTATCTTGCACGGTTATCACTCGTAAGCTCTCGAGATCCAATTGAGATTGCGGATATATATTCTGATTCTCGAGCTAATCTGGCAATCTAATTCGCAAATGTAAATGTAATTTATTACAACTCCACGAAAATCGATAAATTATATAAACTTTTGAATATTAGCCAACAGCTGATTTAGAGTGATCGATAAAAAAAAAATCGCTTCGCAATAATTGATAGAAACGCAATAACAGATCCATGAAGTGGAAAGGAGACTCTGAATCGCGGGATCTTCTGCCAGCATATAACATACCATGAGTGTTCCGGAGCTAAACCTAGAGTGCTAGAAATACACTCTAAGTTAATTCAAGTGCATCGCCTTCGCTGTCGCTATGTACATTTCCCTCCTCCCGCTCTTGTTCTCGCAAATCTTTTTTTAACACAAAAACATTATTTCGAGTTCTTATTTGAAAAGTTCATCACTCGTCTATCTCTATAATAATAAATTATAATTACGAGTATCATATATAATTATGTGCCTAATATAAATAGTACGCGAGTAAAAA
>Ga0157364_1002126_pt1 | contig 18019 bp, 11 predicted proteins | sample AttsexASBM2_FD_111476 | JGI IMG/M metagenome (GOLD analysis project Ga0157364, IMG submission 111476) | Fungus gardens microbial communities from leaf cutter ant in Ribeirão Preto, State of São Paulo, Brazil - Atta sexdens ASBM2 | ecosystem: Host-associated > Fungi > Mycelium > Unclassified ...
AACGCTAACGTTTCGACTTATAAAATCTTCATCAGTGATAATAAAGAAAACGCATTTCTGTAAATCCCATTCAAGGTCAACGAACATAAATACATATTAAAAATTATTACTTTATGCTAATCTTATTTAGTTATTTCTGCGTTAAGATCTTATGGAACTAAATATCAAGTCAGAAGTTTGAAAGTCCTTAATTGTAAAACTGTAATAGACTAATTCATCGGTTGTTATCGAGAATCAGCTTAATAATTTATAAAACGTCATTCTGAATAAGGATCTTTTCAATGACTATCCTACTATTCTGTACAATTAATGTCAATTTCAAATTAAAAAATTATGTATTTTATTTAGTATTGATGAGAATTTATATTTCACTTACGTTAATTTACATAGAATACTCAATTGAATCAATTTCAAACTGAGTTCTCGTGTACAATAGAACGCTGTTGATTGTCAGATGATATGGAATGGACTGAATATTATAGGTCATAAAGTATAACGATGTGATATACACGAAATAAACAAGTATGTTCTAAATGTTAACAGTTAGTGCTCACTATCGTATATCGTCAAATATGATAAATAAGATCTATCTAATAACTCAGTATCTTTCATTAAATTTATACCATTATTTTGCCCCTTAATGTAAATCATTTCGGATTATGAAACAAATTTTCGGAAATGTTTCTTTTCTCATAATCTAAAATTTCAACATCTTCCCAGTCAAAGCTATGATTGGAGCTAATAATATGTTTTGTCACTACTGAGTGTTTAGATTGATCTAATCTTACATTATTACAGTGCTCTTTCGATAACTTTAGTTCGGAGCTGTCTTTTTGTTTGTCCGACATAAGAGACATCACAATCATTGCAGTTAATTTTATAGATTATATTGTTATTATCTAGATGTTGATTTTATCTTGTATGTCTTTATAAATTTGTCTAATTTATAGAGACATCGATATCCTGTTATCGTTTTTGATTTGTCTATTACATTGAATCTTATTCGTGATCGCTCTAATATAAGGAAATATAATCATGTTTTTAAATATTATATTTTCACTTTCAATATTAGAATTCATGCATTTTCTGATTGTAAAGAGACAATTCCATGGCCACCGTTACATTGCCTTTGTCAGCATGTGCGAAAATCACATCATTATTCTTTTTACGTCATTTTTACACCATTTAACCATCTTGTTAATTTTCATTTTTTATTCCTCACTGTGGACTATTATGAAGAAACCGATGAAAATTTCAACATTTTTCTGAGATAGCTATATTCCTAATTTTGATTAGATCAATCAATTGATTGATTAATCAATTTTATTTCGAAATGAACAACTTTCAATATCTGTAAAGAATTCTTTTATCGTGCCTTATTAGGCACGATAGAGAGTCTGGAAGGAGATCTGGAAGGCTAAATTTACTATTCATTTGAAATAAATCAGAGACCATCGGTGGGATATCTCTGCCAGTTAAATTAATGAACCATTTTTTGTTTGTCTAGTCTAATGGATTTACAGAATCAACATTAAATTTATCCAATGTTAATATTAACAAGAGACTCATTCGATTCAATAACATTAAAATGGACTAAATTTTACTATTTTTGTTTCTTCATTGTTATTTAAAATACAAGAAAATTGTATTGGTTTGATTTTCCTGGAATTATAAAAATTATTCTTATGTATCAACTAATGAAATTTTCTTTTTATGTTTTAGGAATAATCTAATTTTGCAATTGTGAAATGAATTATCATAATGTTCAAGGATGTTAAATGTAGTCAGGTAATGAATTTGTTAAATTCCAAGTGATACAGGATACTCTTTTCTGCAAAAAATTGATATCTCTAAAGCTCAAAAATCTCAATGATTAATAATTTCCTTTTTAAGATCTGCATATTTCTGTCATATCTTCTAATGGATCTATAATGATGTAGATTTAACTTTTTATTATCAATGTAATTTAAATGAGCTAGAATGACATCATAATTTTTACAATGTCTCAAAAATTCAAGTTTCGAACGCGCTTCAATAAATCTATAAGTTATGTCGATCATTGTTTCGACAAAAGAGCAATCTTCATGCTAAAAGTAAATATAATAAAATTAGAATTAAAGTTATTACAACTAAACAAATTTCGTTTTGTGTGCATTCTACTACACATTATTTCAGTCTGCGTGAATAAATATAGAAAAATAGACTCGTATAAACGTTTCGACTTACAAAATCTTCATCAGTAATAATAAAAAAAAAACGTATTTCTGTAATCCTATTCAATGTCAAATTCAGAGAGAGATCTTAACGCAGGAATAATTAAATAAGATTAGCATATAGATTAGCATAGAGCGATTTTAATATGTATTTATATAATTTTTAATATGTATTTATGTTAGTCCGTTGACATTGGATGGGGTTACAGAAATGCATTTTCTTTATTATCACTTATGAAGACTTTGTAAGTCGAAACATTAGCGTTATATGATTCTAATTAAAGAGGAATTTCTACTAGTTAACTATATTTGCCCGTTTTTTAAAAAAGCTTTCTAATAAAATTATAATTGTTATAAATAAAATAATTTAATAGACAAAAAAAGCTAGTGTACTTTTTTTTGAACAAAATTATTTTTTATCTGAACAAAACGCGTATCATAATTATAAATATTATATATAAAATAAAATAAAATATAAATATTTATTTAAACAAGCAAGAGAGAATAATATTAAGTATATTTTTGATAGTCATACTTTTGATATGAAATATGACGATGAAAAATGATTATACGTCATTAAGTAATATAACGTTATCATGTTTTATATGAAACATTATGTTCTTCAGTTTATTAAGAATATAGTTAATTTATATATAGAATTATATTTATAACATACATGTTTATTTATATTTATATTATATTATACATATTTTTTATTACCTAAAACTCAACTTATATAAGAAAATGTACACGAAATAATTATAATTTTTGTGAGTAAAAATAACACGAAGGATATTTATTATATTTTTATGCAGATAATTAGCGATATTATTCATGAATAAAAAAGAGCTCGTATGTAGAGCTCTGATTCTTTCTAGGTTTAAATAAGAATATAATGTACATGAGACTAACGTAGAAAGTAATAATGCAAACATTTCTCACTATTAATCATATTAATCTTATTACCATAATTTATTTCCACAAACTAAAGATATTTATTTTAACGATGCAAGATAACATTATACAATTTATTAAATTACAAGAAAGACATCATACGATTTACTAAGCTTATGACACTCCATACTAATAAAACCATAATAACCGTTAACAAAGAGTAATGGTAGACCTTTAATCTGAAAGAAAAGAATCATTGTAAATACGGTTTACGAAACAAAAAACAATAGCTTTTAGATAAATATGCAATTAAAATTACTCGCCTCCTATATTTCTCACGTCCTTTCTCTAAGGTTTCCATCGGATCTTTAATTAAATATAAGCGCAAACCAGGTATCATATTCTTGAGATATAATTCCCACTCCAAGTTATTCATATTGAAATTGAAAATCTGGCGATCAGCTGGAGTCACACGATTCCAGAGCTTTACAACAGCGTCATTGCTGAATCGCCATTCTTGCGACGAAAAGTATGCTATTATAGAGCTAAAATGGTTTATCTTCTTATATGCCTTTAATAGCCTAAAAGTTTACAACTCTATTTAAAATCCTGCAATATTCACAATAATATTTTATTATGCTTTTAAATAAATTCCTTACATGGGTTTTCGGCCAATAAGAAAGAGCATAGTGTCGACTATAACAGCGGGTATCATGTGTAGAATTATCACATACATATCGTGCATAAATTTATATTTGTTTAGAAAAAACATATAATACCAAAGAACATGTGTGCTTGGTACTTGCATGCCGTACAGTTCATTTAATTTCATAAATTTCTTCCAAGTAATGGGATTTTGGCATATCGACACGTAATTGTAAATCGGCACTCTCTCAGTTTCTGGAACATCCGGATTTGCATTCTCGATGCTCAACAAAGTATTTCTAACAAAAATAAATGTATAATGTATAATATATATAAACTATACATAATAATATATAATATATAAAATGTATAATATAATTGTAAATGATAAAGTATCTCATATGCATTAGTCTTATTTTGTTATTTAGATTAATATTGATATAAAAGTTATAGAAAATGAAGTGTTAAATCTTATAAAATTATATAAATCTTTAGAAATATTTCCAACATTTTATTTTCTAATTCGATTTAACAATTGCTGAAGTTCTTGATATTAATCATGAAACTTTTTTCCTAGGATGAAAAGTGAAAAATGAAAAATTTCTCCATTAACTTAAAATTTTCACCTTTCACTTTCCATCCTAGCGAGTTTCATAATTGATACCCTGTACATGTAGCGTATTTATCTAAAATTAAAAGTAAATTTTTTAAATTAAAGCTCTAAGGCACTACAGCTTAAAAAATGAATTTAAGAAATTAGATAATTTAAACAATTACGTTTGTTATGCAAGTTTTTAAAATCAAAACAAAAGGTAGTAATTGTCGTTAACAATATATGTACTTATGAGGCTGCTGCATTAAAGTTCTTGAATACTCAGCTGTATTGAATTGTCATAAGCGAGAAATGACACGTAGTATTTTACATCGATCTCATTATTCCGTTTTATCCAAATTGTCTTTATTTACAAATAGAATGTAGAAAAATCAACGTGTTGCTTATGACACATTTCTCTTTTTTAACATCACATTCAATATTGAGGTGAATATTTAGGAGCTTTAACACGACATCAATAACATAATTAACATAATGATAATATATTAATGCATTTATCATTATTAAGATATTATTGATAATATTATTAATAAAATATTATTGATAGTATCATTAATAAGATATTATTGATAGTATCTCATATTTGTGAATCAGCGACATACAACAAATTTTTATAAATACGGTCCTGACTGTACAATATTTATTTTTAAGGACTTAAGTATATAATTTATTTATATATGCAATTAGATTTAAATTTTATATATTTTTTTTAATTATAATCTTTTTTTCTGTATCTTATTAATCATTACATGCTGTTTCATATATGTAATCATTATGTCATGAATAACTATGTCACAATAATAGATTTTTTCGATATTCGATTCTCTCATTACAGATACTTATTTCATAAGCTCCTTGCGGAGAAATCGTGACAGTGCATGTTGTTGATTTATAGAGAATGAAGGAAACAGATATATATATTTACAGGTATATATACTTCGACTGAATGAATCGCAACACTCAAGTTTATGCTACATCTGTGTTACATCGAAAGCAATTATTATACATAAGTTATGTATATCATGATAATTTAATAAAAACTAAACAAAAGTTGATTACAAGAATAATTTTTGTTTATATAATTATTAATGATAAATATATACATAATTTTACTCATTGAAGACTCCGATATTAAAATTAATTTGAAAGCAGTACTTATTTATTTTGTTTACAAATAATTGTGTATCTTCTGTTAAAAAAAAACAGCTTTCATAATATTATATTATTATAATTTATTTTATAAAATTATTTTATAGGTTTTGAAGTAATTTTTTATAAACAATAATTAAAAGTATGGATAAGAATTATAAATTTAAATTTTATTACACTTTATAATAACTTTTAGAATTTAATTACAAAAAAACTAATTATGCGATAAAAATAGCAAAGTTGTAAAAATTAATAGACCAATCATGTATCTGCTTTAATAATATAATTTAATAATATAATAATAATATATGCACTGTATGTACTCTTTAACTTTAATCCTAATTAGTATTCGCTCCGAAATTTCCTTGACTGATTGCGGGTCTACAATATTTTAAATTAATTTGTACTTAAAGTTATCATAATTAAATGATTTTTTATGAAGATACAAATTCGAGGAATATAATTATGTAACTTAAAAATTATTCTTATTATTATTATTCAAGTGCGAAACTTACCTTCTTTTGGCGGTATCCCAACCCGCAACTATGAGATGCGAAATAACATAATCAGCGGGCACTATGTCTGCCACTTTATTAGGATCACAATGCAAAGTACGTAATAAACCTATGGCACTACCCACGACAACACCGATTGCTCCATATATGTTGTTGATCCAACCGCTCACTGGTTCATCAGCAGTTGATATTATAATTGATGGTCGTACAATGCAAACTGGAATTCCTATGCTGTATTGTCGAATAGTGTCTTCAGCGATCGCCTTTGTATATGCATATGAATTCGGCCAGTCGTCTATTAATCTATATTTATCCACATATTATACACAATATAACGTAATATAAAAAAATTTTCTCATGTATCTTTGATTTAAAAATTATCTACATATATATTTGTTAATCTTTATCTTATATTATATATGTTTATATGGATAGATAGTTGTTTCTTTCTTTCTCTCTTTCTCGTAGATATATAAACCTATATAAAAAAAATATATATATATATAATACAAATATTATTATATATATAAAATTGGGAAAAGAACTTTTACTTCAAAATTCCATCTTATTTCACTCCTAGAAATTAATTAAGAGTTATGGAATATAATATTATGGAGTATAGGAATATTCTGTATATATATATATACATACACATATATTAGGTGTAGTAAAAAGAAATCCATTATTTTTGCATGAAATTGAATGAAAAAATAATGGATTTCGTTTTACTAATACATACACACACACATATATATGTGTGTGTGCGTGCGTGCGTGCGTGTGTGTGTGTGTGTGTGTGTGTGTGTGTGTGTGTATATAAATTATACATTGAAAGGAGAGTTTGATAGCTACTAAATAGCTACTAAATATTTAGTAAAATAATGCTAATAAAAAATATTTGTTTATAATATAATCAAAATAAATTATTTTATTTTTCTAAATATAATTTAGTAAGCATTACGAAATACTTACCGTAATAAATTTAATATCAGTTTTGGATATTATTTTTATTTATAAACTACATTTATTACATTTATATAGTAAAATAAAGAAAACTTCTGTTAATTTATGAATTTATCAAATATAATAATTATATTACACAAGTATGTACTTAACTGATTTTAAAAGATAATGTAATCGTGTAAAAAATATTCAGGAACATTTTAAGACATAAGAACACTTTTTAAGATATCCCTCATTAATTTATGTTAATAAGATATTATATAAACATCACAACTTGAAGTTAATATCTTGAACTATATTTATAAACCAAGCAACACAGTTATCAAAATTATACAGTCTGTCAAAAGCGTGGAAACCCTTTAATATTTTGGAAACTACTAAACATTCTTGAGAAAAATGTTTCAAACAAAAGTTGTAGAGTTTAAAAAATCTATTTACTGATTACATCAGTTTGACCTCCGATGGTGTCATCGAAGTCGGATAAAGGTCATATCGATTTTTTTAAATGGAACACTTCATTTTTTTATGCCAAAATTTAGTAACTGATGTCAACAACAAAACACTATAATAAAATTATTTTCTATTAAGTATTTTTCGAGTTATAAGGCTTAAAAGTTACAGTACCCCCCGGCATTAACATTACGCAAGATGTCCGACTGACCTCATAAATGTTGTTCAGGATCGATGACTTACAAAACTTGTCAAAATCAAGGCTAATGGAGATTATATCTCTTACTTTCATTTTTACGTAAATTATAAGTTACAAAAATTTGAAAAAAAAAACGATTTCTTAAGGTAAAAATAATAACAGAGATAAAAGGGCTTGAGGGAATAAGCGCTGTTTAAAATGCGCTAATTGTTTAAAAACATTTCTCAATATTCAAATTAAATTTATTGAAGAGAACAAACATAGAATAGAACAAACATAATCGTTAAAATAATAAATTTATGTTGATTAGTTTTCTAATCTTCTTCAGCGAAAAATATACGCGACAAAGTTACATAATTAATATTGCATTATCTACGCATACAAAATTGAAAAATGTAAATCTATTCTTTATAGTCTATTCTTTATAGTCAGGAGAGCCAAACTAAGTTCTCTGTCGAGAATACATTCTCCTGTATTAGTTACAAGGCTGGATAGAAATCAAAATCGGTGCCTTTAATGTGAATAACAAAATGTGAATTCTGGAATAAAAAAATGGAATGTTCTAAAAAATCGATGTGACCTTGATCTGACCTTAACGATGCCAAGATCAAACTGATGTAATCAGTAAATAGATTTATTTAAATTCTATAATTTTTGTTTAAAACATTTTTCTCAAGAATGCTTAGTTTTCAAAATATTAAGGGGTTTCCACATTTTTGGCAAACCCTATATGTTTAATAAATGTTAAAAATCTTGCAATAAACGTAATAAACTAAAAAGTAAATGTTTAAACTCTAATACTTTTTTAAAGTAATTAATAATTTTATAAACGTTCGACATCCATTAAATTTTTTTTTACTAAGTTAGAATACTGTTTTTAGACGAGATAGATTTTTCGAAGATTTTCTAAACGTATATGTAAGCGTACAATATCTGTTTAATGTTTTTATACAGTGTAAAAAACGTTCCGCAAACGTAAATTATTTACTTAAGTAATATGCATATTCATATTCATATTCATATGATATAAATATTATATGTTAAATTTAGTAAAAAAAATATAGTTTTTGTTAAACTGAAGTTTTAAAACATTTTATTTTCTAACATTTTAAATAAAAATTTCCTTTTTCCTTTAAAAACATTGTTAATAATTTATTTATTTATTTAAAAAACCGGCCAGCCGATTTTTGATATAATAAATTATAAGGATAATTGCATAATAATGTTGAAGGAAATCATGAATAATAATTGAAAATGCAATATAAACTGTGTTTCGATATTTGGCCATTATTGATGGCCAATATACATATAATACGTAACTTAAATTATAGATTTTCAGTACTGGCAATGTATGTTAGTACATGACCTGATTATTGTAAAACAAGTTTCTATTCACTTATTATTAAAGTTATGCTAGATGGTTTTTACTCAAGTATAGCAATAAAATTTCCATTATTTCCTTTTACTTGATCTTGTTATTTATTATTGATAATATTGATTGCGTAATGAAAACGTGCAAGAAAAGTTATGCTAATTATACCGCGCATAATGCAATGTGATGATGAAATGCTAATAGCTTAATGTTGAGTATTGTAAATATTTTAATATTTGACTTCTATTTTTATAGTTTTTAATGTTAGAATAGCACTTACATTGGCAGGAATTTGTCCAATTTTTCATCGTCCACAATATCGACTAAAGTCAAAATTTTGTCCGTTTCCATAGGCGTAGGATAATATCTTTCTTCAATGAAATTATTTACACAATGGGAAAATGCAGTAGATACGTAAACGAATGACTAAAGTTAAATAAATTAGATTTCTACAATTATAAAATTCAAAACTTAATTAAAATAATATTTTTTTTATATACCTTTAACTTCGTCATTTCTTTTGCTAAGAGAAGAAGCTGCTTTGTTCCTCTTATATTTATATGTACTGCATTTCGAAGCGATTCATTAAATCGTACAGTCGCTGCTGCGTGAAATATTACATTTGTATCCAAAAGACGTTCTCGATTATCCTTTGATAATCCGAGATCCAACTTGCTTAAATCGGCATGTATCATTATTAATTTGGTATTAAAATTGGGCTGCTCTTTCTTTAATCTGTCGTAAACCTAAAAAGAAAATTTTGATGACATGGTAAAATTTTTTACATTTAATTATATACATATTTATAATATTATATTGTCTTATATAATATTATACATCATACATCATATCTCATGTTATATCATGTCATGTCATGTTATATTATATTATATATTATATATTATATACTTATTTATATTAAATACTAACAGGATCATTGAAATGTTCTTCGAACCTTTGTTCGGGTGTTTTTTCTTTTTTCGCTCTCATGAATATGTACAACTTTTCTATATCTGGGCAGCATCTAGAAATGTTATTTATTAATAAATTTATATCAATTAAAATGATTAATTAACAACTACATTTAATTTTCTAAAAATGAAACAGTATAATTTAACGTTCTATTATTTGCGTGTTACAGATCATTAAGTTAGTTAGATTAAAGTGATTCAATGGATTACACTTAATTTATAACAAAAAAGAAATATTTAATTATTTTATATATTAAAGAAGGTATTTTTTTATAAATTTTGAATGATAAAAATGATGCCGCAAACCAAATTTTATCAACACATCAAGTTTCCAAAATAATTAAGTTGTGTAAAAATTGCTTTTTTATAATATTTAACATTTTTCATAAAAAAGTTAACAATACATTCATTATGTCTGATTAGAACTTCAAAACGTTAACCTTTCTTACAAAAAATATTAAATATTATACAGGAACAATTTTTAGCATTATTATGTCGATTGAATATGACTAAATATGACTTAACATACTGGTAAAATTTGATTTATGGTATTATTTTCAGTATCTAAAAATTTATAAAAATTACTTTCAAAATAATTTTTAAAAAAGACATTGCAAAGTTATTTACATTGTTAATATTATATAAATCGTTTCTGCATTTATCTTTTATATTAAAATATCTTTTTACCGCAATAATTTTTCTATTAAAAGTTGGCCGAGAAAACCGGAACCACCCGTTATTAACACATTGCATCCCGTGAAGAATTGGGGGATTTCACTTTGACTGTCGTTAATTGGAAACTCTGACATGTCCAACATATCTTCAAGGTAGTCTTTACTTCTTCGTGTCATCTCACTAGCGTTTTTATGTGTAGAGTGGGAAATATTTTTCTATTTATCCAATTTTACTTGGAAAATCAACAAAAAATAATTCACAATCAATCACGATACTCAATCAATCATCGTCTCAACGAACCGATAATTATTCAGTTTTCTATCAACTCAGGTTTTTGTAACATGTAAGAAATGCTTTCCTTGAAATGTTTCTTCTAGAAACATTTGCTGCTTTTCGCTTAGATCAAAACACATAAAAACTGACGAAAGTTGATGAGTCTTTTATAACATAAGATACGATAGGAGATCGTGGTAAACGCAACCATAACCGCGCTTCGACTGAGATAAGGAAATGCAAGAGTAATGAAGGTGAATAAGAGGGACATGTAGAAGGGGGACATTCTATTAACATTGAATATGAGTAAGCAAAAAATCATTTCTACAATGTATTCTTACAATTTTTATATATTTTTAAATATATTGTATTTTAACGTTATATACAATATCATTATAAGAACAAACTTTTAGCATAATTTAAAGATTTTGAAATACATAAACAATATTATGATAATATTGAATCAACATCTCAGATATGCTAAATTGCAACATTGCAAAATGTTGAAAGATATTGTAGAAACGTTCAATGTTTGTTAAAGTAATTTCGCAAACGTTGCAATTTAACATTCGAGGATATCTATATAACATTTATTGAATATTATATAATTTTCCAAGAACATAAGATTCCTGAATTAATTTTTTACACAAAACTACACAAAATACTTTCAAAATACATTTCTATTACTTTCATGTTAGAGTTTGTGAGTTTTCCTCTAAAAACCATTTCATTAAAATACAAATAAAAAAAATCTCACAACTACAATGTATTCTATTGTACTGTAATGATTATTTATGAGAAAATTATTACGTTAAGTCCTTCTAGACCTAAAATGTCGTGTACTGCATCTAAGTGAGTGACTTTAATATTTATTTGTTCAATTATTTGTTGTTTCAATATTGTAGCAACATTAAAAGCAACAATATAGAATGTTATTTCAATATATTCAATGTTAAAAACATTCACACTTTAACATTTAATATTGCAACATCTTAGTAATGTCTATGATATATAAAATATGTGATTTATAAAATATTTGAATATTTATAAATCTATATTAAGAACGCTTAAATATTCATGAACATTATTAGATAATATTGTAACTACATTTATTAGGTCTAGAAGGACTTAACTGTTAAAAACATTGAAAAATTTATATAAAATTAATATTTCAAAACTAATACTTTTTGCTTACTAGATACGTAACATAACAATTGACACAGTATCGTAGAAAAAGATAATTATTTAGGGAAAAGAATCAAGAAAATTATACTGACTATTGCATTTAATGATTGCAATGACTAAACAAAGAAACTTCAGCTGTTAACACGTATGTATAAGGATATATATCTTACATTGATTCTTTTAACTGAGAAATTTATTCACTACATCAAAATATTTTACATAACATATGAGATGATTTCATTAGTAACACATTGTTACAATGTATAATGTATTTTTTTCCAATAATCAACATGATAATCTAAAATGATTTTAAAAATACAGCAAATAAAATTACAAAAAGTCAAACAAATTTAAAGTAAATACTGCAGCAAGCTGAAATATTAAATAGATAAATTCTAATACAAAAATACATAAATTTTGTCAAACTTTTGTTTGTATTTCATAAAAATAAATAATAAAAACTTATTTAATAGGATATTTATTAATTTGAGTCTTATAAATCGATTTGTCTATAATATTACAACAAAACATATTAAGATAAATTTTACATTTACAAACAGAGAAAGTATAAAAATTCAATTGTAGATCAATTCTCTTATAATGAATCTTGATAAATTCGATTTTTACATTATTCTATAAACAAGTCATTAAAAAATTATATAATGTAAAATATTTCTATAAGTTATACAATTTAATTGTTGCAGACTGATTAAAAAAATCTTTTTTTAAAAATTTGCTGAATTTGTTCACTTTTATTAGAATGTAGAAAAAATTAAACAGAATTATTTAAAATTAAGTTTAGAAATTTTTATAACTCTAAAAGATGAGATTTTATTATTAAATAAAATTATTTTTGTAAAAAATTATTTTGTTAATCAAATAAAATTTAGTGTATATCTTAAAAATATATGATTAACTCAAAAAAATTATTTATTACTCAATTTTTTGTAGACTTGATATACTATCATTATTATAATTAATATATTATAATTTATAATTAATATATTATAATGAATTTTATAATTAATATATTATAATGAATTCAAAGTAGATAAAAAAAAAAAATTATTTTTAACTTAGGAAAAAGTTACGCTTTTAGAAGCTAATTGCATATATATAAAATATGTATAGATAAAGCATTACATATACAGAAGGTGAATTATAAGCATGTTTTAAAATTTCATGAGCATATTTTTAAATAAAAAGTTTTTAAATAAATATTCTTATAGACATTACATCGCAAATTTCTTGCTCTTGAAATATTTAACACAAATGAACATAAAAAAATGCATCAGTCATGTCGTACTCAATCATGTATGGAAAATGATAGAAAATACTTTAAGCATTTCTTATAAAACATCATTATATTCAGTTAAAATTTTTATATACAATCATTATTAATACTATTGTAGATATATCTATTATTTTGACAAGGATTAATATGTTCACAGAACAGTTTTCGTTTTTATTCAGGAATACGCTCGCGAAATTTTAAAACCTACCTAAATGACTTATGACCTTACCCTGTGTGTACATATGTAAATAAGTCTCTAAAAGAGTATGACTGGTTAAAACTGGATTGAAATAATACTCATGACAAGATAAATACTTATAAAATTTGTGTTTAAAGTAATGTATAAAAATTAAAGTTCAAAATGTCGAATTTAGATAAAAATTAAAACATATTATATTTTCTCAGAATTATCATAAGAGGAGAATGTTTGCATCTTTAGATTTTGAAAACAATCAACTCATACGTAATAATATGTTAACAGAAAACTTAATTAATTGAATTAATTACCTATTTTTTATTTTTGTTTTCTTACAAAATTAATTAATTCTATTAATTTCTTTCATTGAATTGCAAAGCATTGTATCATAACATAAAGTCGTATTTTCTAAATAACAAGTAATTATCGTCATTTAACGCTGTTTCCTTAAATATAATTGATTCACTTGCGAATAAATACGTTTCTCGACATTTTTATTACTGACGGTTAACGACATTCAAATTTTTAAGTAGCATGCAATATTTTTTTGAAAACATAATTTGATCTATACAGTTACATACCATTCACGAGAAACTGTGACGGTTTTAAGAGAATTATTCCCGGGAATATATATTTATATTGAAGTGATCACGCTTCAATAACCGCAAATCTAGCCTTGTCGGTTAATTATGTATGATTGGTAGTCGTATTGCTGATAGTGGAATTTAACACCAATATATGCATATTTGTATATAAGCAAAAATCCGGTTAATGGCGTTTAAAAAATCTTGAATAAATACTTGTGATTGCACAATCAAGTTAATCGATTTAATGTTATTATTGCAGAATAAAAATTGCTTATCTATTTTAAGAATTTTATATATACAAACCATTTTGTGTGTATATATATATATATATATATACTTCAGAAATTAGGAGAATAGATAAATTGGAGAATGAGTATAATTAAATATAATATTAAATAGATTAAAAAGAGTAAATTTAAATAACTTTATATTTTGCATTTTTGTATTAAATAATTATTTTTCTTTCTCTTTTTCTTTTTTTCTCCCTTTCTAAATAACTTCTTTTCAAATATATTCAATCACGTTACTTGAAATATGAAATATAAAATATTGAAATAATATTAAATATAACAATAAATATTCAATATAATCACATTGATCGATAGAGAATATAATCTGATAATTATTTTATTCATCAAACATTTATTTTATTTCTTAATTTTTCTTCAAATACGTATGAGAAATACTACGTATGAGCAATATATTCACATTTTTGTATGATGGTTTCAAGTATGACCTTGAGGTGCTGTACGATTATTGAATGGAATCTCAAGATCACTCAAGACAACAAAGAAAAGATTGGACTATGGATATTGCTTTTAGTATTTTGTTCATAATAAATTATGAAACTTTCATGTTGGTTATATTTACTTTTGAAACTTCCATTGATTTTTTTAACATTGTTTTTATTTACCATTTATTAGAGATGTATTAGAGATTTATTGTCAGAGGAGAAAACGCCTGTACCAACTCGATTATTTATATATATTATTATTTATATATATTATTACTTATATATATTATTTTGCATTACATTTGCTGATAATTCGTTTGCACACAAAATTGTCTACAACTCGATTGCTTACAAGAATTTAAATTATATAAAAAATTAATTTGTATTTGTAAAATAGAATTTGTATTTTCAAAGCAGAGAGTTTGTGTTTTCAAACAGAAAATTGATAGTTTTAAAACATAAAATAGTGTTTGTAGATACTAATCTGTAGGCAATAATACATACATGGGAAAATGTGACTTAGTCTCTGAAATTTTTATTTGTGCACAAAAAGACTTACGAGTCAATCTGTAGTCAATAATACTATTATGTGTGCAATGCAGTATGTGCAAACGTATCTTTTCTCTTAATTTTAAATATATGTAAAATAATATATATATATAATATATTATATATATATATATATATATAATATAAGTAATCAAGTTGGGACGTCGTTCAGTGAGATTAACTCGTGATTCGGGTTCGATCTCACCTGCACCATATGCGCAATTTTTCGCGTTCGAATTCGGTATTAAACTGTAGATCTCCTTGATAAACTCTAAGGAGTAAGAATGCAAACTACTACCAAATGCAAAAACATAAGCGAATCTCTGCTCTCCGAAAAGCTAAATTGATACGCATGGTACTGTAACGTCTGTGATCTCCCAAAAAATGAGGTCAGAAAACCAAACCCGAGAAATATACTTAATATATATATATATATATATATATATATATATATATATATATATATATATAATATATATTAAGAAACTAAGAAGAAATAAGTTGTAGGCAAATATTGGCAAATAGTGCTGTAAGCAATCAATTTGAAGGCAAACGGGATTCTCTCTTGTCAAAATAACAATGTTAAAGTTTTTTAAAAATATCTTTTTTATTATTAAAAATTGTGTAATTTCTGATATATATTTTTATTATTATTATTAATTACTTTAATGAATGGTTAAGCCTATAAAGAATCAAATAATATAATTTCTTAACTGTATTTTTGTATAAAATATTCTTTGCTATTATTAACCCAATAAATCTGTTTAGTTTTACTTTTTTAGCAATTTTGCTTAGATGGCAGCAACAATCAAAGAGAAATATTAAGTATCTTCCTAATTTTTCGATTACCGATAAAGTATCCGTTTGTGATCGCGTCAGATTTATAAGTAAAACAGAGTACTATATTATTAATCCAGATTACAATGATAATCATGAACATTTACCTGAGATTGGTATTTTTCAGTCATAATTCACATTGTCGATGATTTAGCAAATAACAAATTCAAGCCAGCAAAGTAGTTTACAGAATGTACCGAGTAATAAAAATTGGTAGTTCACGTTTAGTTGCATAATATACTTTAATTTTGCTTTTTAGTTAGCGATGTTACAGAAATTTATTATAAATTATGTTTATTTGTTTTTAAAAAAAGGCAATATAACTTATTTATATTGCTTCTTTCAAAAAGTGAAGCAACTAAAAAAATTAAATTTTTTTTTTAGAGAAAAAGAAAAATTATTTTTTAACAAGAGGGAAAGAATTTCTAGACAAAAAATTATCGATAAATAATATCGATAAAAAAAATATATTCTTGATATGATCAAATATCATTTTTGACATTTTTATTTCACAACTTTTCAAAACTAAGTTATGACAATTTTTTTATAAAGCTAAGTTAATTTTTATCCTTTTGGTAATTGATAGGATAAATGTCTGTTTAACTCACTCATGGTAATAACTCATGTTTTTAAGTTGTGTCACTTTTGAGACAAGGACATGATCTGAACGATATTATGTTTCGGAAACATATTATGTATAATGTATGTATAATATATCTATAATTATATGTAATAAATAATTATATGTAATTATATGTAATATATAATTATACAATCACTATAATTATATATAACGAGAATCCATAATTAAAAGAAATACTTTTTACAACTTGATTTCTTGTAAAATAAAAATCTATTTTATTATATATTTTCAGAATTGCAATATTCCTTCGGGTAAGCCAAAAGTAAAAATGATTTTCTAACGTAATGTGTAATTTAAACTTCTGTCGACTGGCTGTCGATTAATAATCGAATTTGTGTTGCATGAATATTGTATATCAATTTACAGCAATAAATGGCGAAAAGCCTGCGAAAAATTGCTCGTCTCTAAATTTAACTTATTTTTACCTAATATATTAGGTTGTCCGGAAAGTTCGTGCAGACTAACCTATATAATTTAATAAATGTATACTAAAATTTAAATTTTCTGGGTTTCAATTTTCCTTCAACATCGGCACGAACAATCCAATACCTTTCCGAACAATCCAATACCTTGAATTATTAAATATTAATCTTAAATATCTGAATTTAAATTTTCCAATTTTACTATTATGCAATGATGTTTCGAAAATATTAGTACAAAACTATTAATAAAAAATGTTACATTTTATAATTATAAATGTTATTATAACGTGGAATCTAAAAAAAGTGAATAAATTTCCCATAATTACACACATTGCTACCAATGTGAATTTTTCATATTTCTGCGCTAATGCATTTTTTATGTTCAATTTTGTAGATTTATATATCATGAATATCACGTTATTATATATTTAGAAGCTATTAAAAATTAATGTTCGTATTTATCAAAGATATTATTTCAATATTAAGTACACATCAAATTGAGAAGTTAGCTATAAAATAATTTATAATAATACATTAAAACTTTTTCATTTCACGATCTTCATTGGATTTCTCTAATTTAATTACGCAAAGTACGTATATGGATAGCCAATAAAGATTTAGAATAAAATCGATTTTTTATTA
>Ga0157364_1002127_pt1 | contig 18013 bp, 11 predicted proteins | sample AttsexASBM2_FD_111476 | JGI IMG/M metagenome (GOLD analysis project Ga0157364, IMG submission 111476) | Fungus gardens microbial communities from leaf cutter ant in Ribeirão Preto, State of São Paulo, Brazil - Atta sexdens ASBM2 | ecosystem: Host-associated > Fungi > Mycelium > Unclassified ...
AGAGAGAGAGAGAGAGAGAGAGAGAGAGAGAGAGGGAAAGGAACCATAGCTATGGTCGTCGCTCCCCGCAACTCGGCCGATCGATCTCTTTGTTTCGCTTACGTGGAGGCGAGTACGTGATCGCGAATAACATGACGTTCGCGCTGTCTCGCTCTTTTCTATTGCAATTCTCTTTCTCTATTAAGTGCCTCTATCCCTCGCTTTTACCTGCTTCTCTCTCTCTCTCTCTCTCTCACTCTCTTTGTCTCCCACTCACTCTTTCTCTCTTTGTCTCTCTCTCTCTCTCTCACTCGCTCTCTTTCTTTGTCTGCCACTCTTTCTCTCTTCATACTCCTCTTTCTCTTTTTATCTCTCATTCGCTGACTCTCTTTCTTGTCCTGTCGTTCTCGCTCTGTTCTTCTCTCTTTGTCTTGCTCGCTCATCTATCTCTGTCAAACTTTGCCGGGCGATGCGCTCTCCGATTGCATCGTACATCCGACGACATAATCGAAGAGCTGAATTTTATTAAAAACCGGTTCGGTCGGCAAAAACCGAGGGACTAGAGGTAATAATCATCAAAATGCACCGTGAAGCTTCAGCTTCTTGTCGTTTTCCTTTTTTCTTCCGCGCGATCAGTATTACGTGGTGTATAACAATTACACGGGAGCGGCCTCGGGGCGAGCGACTACATATACGGAGCGCACTAATCCGCTGAATTATCCAAGAAATTACGGGAAATAAAGGGACATTGCCGACGCAAGCATCTAAAAGCGAAATATAATCTTTGTCTCGTGTATACTAGTGCTATACAATTATCTTACGATCGTTTATGTCTAGAGATAAGGAGAGTCTGTTGATATTCTTTTATCACTAGAAACAGTGTTTCATAAATGCTGAAATCGCACATCTTCGAGAAATTTAACGCGAAAGAGATGTTTATCGAGAGTTTAGATCCTGCAGACAATAGAAGAAATATTGGAAGGAAAAAAAACAAATATTAAATATTAGAGAAATAATAAAATTATGAAAGATTTAAACGTTATCTCTATTACTTATTTTTTTTTTTTGCTACTAATATATTTATCTTGTTTCCTCCGCTATACACAGGGCTTTAGTTTTATAAGACATTTGAGAAACGAAGAATCATTGTATTGTATTTCGATGTATTTTAATATCTCAATTTAATCTTAATCTTTAACATTTTCTTCTATGAACGTAGATTAATCGTAATCTCAGTTCAATCTATTTTTATTTTTTTCCCTCACTTGCCCGATACTTAAAAATATTCGCATTTTTCAATCTATTTTTATCTTTTTTTCTATATCTAGCATTACGAAGAAGATGAAAAATAAATTAAATAGATATAATTTAAGCAGAACGTTCCATATTCAGCTAGAAACGTCTCTTTGTATCGAATTTCAGAACAACAGCGTCGAGTTCGTGCATGTCGATGCAAGTTCGTGCCTGTTTAAAGGCTAAAAACCACGACCTTCACGTCAGGCCTCTCGGATCCTATTGATGCGATCCCACGCAGTGTCCCCAAAATTCAAAAAGGACAAAATACCGTCGACACCCCAGTGTGTTGTCCGTAAAAAGGACATAATAGCCATCCTATAGCGTCACGTATGGCTATATACGAGTGACGTGATTAATACTCGGCCGATTAGCGACATTAATAGAAACGCGACGCGAAACGCGTTACATAATTCCGCGAGCCGGCGCGAGCGCGTACACATACACGCACGCACGCGCTCGCACATATGCCGTTGCGTGTATGTACATATTATATATGTATATACCTATGTACATACATAATCGCCGCTCCACGAAGATCCAGAAAAATCGATAGCATCGCGCGCACGGGCTCCGTCGTTTGTAAACGCGTGTGACCGGCGAAGTTATAAATACGCGTAACGAGCGGAGTGAAACTCACGTTTGGCCATTGGGGGCTGACTTCACGCATGGCCACGCGAGTGAGAGACGAGAGACGCTCGCTCGTGTATATGTGTGTTATGTACCGACTCCCCTTCCGCGCCCCCTCCTATTCCTTCACCCCCTTGGGGTCCCCCTATAGTTGGGAACGTAGGGGAGCGACCAGGGGGCCAGACCTCGCCCCTTCGCGCCTTCTCCCCTCGGAGTGGTAACAGTTACCAGCGACTTTCAGCTATGTGTGCGGAAGCACGAATAATGCGAGACCGGCTAGTTTAGCGCTTTTAAGTGTGTACGCGCGCGCGCGCGCAGATGCAAAGGCGACCGACTCGGCTTTTTCCAACATACGCGCTTCGCGACGATTCGCGTTGAATTAATTGCAAGCTGTGTGGCTCACACAATGCACTTTTATTCGCGAAAACGGTTTCGCGAAATTCACTGTAGAGTTATCAATGTTACCATACCTGAATCGCGAGAGAAAGAGAGAAGGGTACATTGTATTTTTTTTTTTTTTAAAAGATGATAATCCGTGGGAGGGGGGGGGGGAGAAGATATAATTTTTTAAGTGTTACATTAAGTGTATGTATTTAACAAATAAAATTTCTAAAATATAATTTTTATTGACAACTTTTATTAATGTAGTTTTATTAAATGTAAAAATTTAATTAATAACCAAAATTTTACGATTTTAAGAAGATATGTATTCTTAAAGGTATATGGCTGGTAAGCCTTTCATGTGTGTCGACGATCGATTGCGCGAAGATTTGCATCTTTTGCTGCGATTCTTTTCGGATTCTTTCTCGCCAGGCTTTCTATTCTCGGTGAACTTTGATTTTTAATTTTTCAATGTCACGTATTATCAGTAAATATCACCTTAAGTTCAGTTCCACCAATGTAAGATTAACTTATAATCTCGGTTCAATTATTTACTTGATCTTAATTTTTTTCTAATTCTTTTTTAAAAGAATTAGAAAAAGATAAACAGTAAATTAAACTAAGATTAGAACTTAATCTATAATCTTACATTTTTATATTAGTGGAACTGAAACTAAAAATAACATAAGATCATGTTGTCATCTTCACACTCAATAATTTAACTATTATGTACTATAATATGCGTGTATCATGTTATATTATTGTTTATATTGTTAAATGTGAAATTATGACATACAGATGTTTTATTTTTAGTTAGTATTTACTACTCTCACGAGTACAACACACTACTTTTCTGCTGCATTCAGCAGAAAAAACTATTTTGCAACTATTGTAAAATTTTTTAATATGACTAGTCTTGCTTTTAGTTCCTCACTGACTCTAAGTGCATAAATCATATTGAAAAATTTTGCAACAGTTGCAAAGCTGCTTTTTCTGCTGGACGCAACTACTGCATAACTTGATTGCTATAACTTTCATAAAAATGAACATGTAAAAAACTTTTTTTTTTGACACTAGATTAAAGAAACAAATTTTTTTCACGCTCGATTAAAGAACATAATAATAACAAGGAAACATCATATGTATGTTTATTAATAAAAAAGTTTATACAATAATAAATTAATAAATTAATACAATAATAAATTAATTGATTTAAACTTATCCGAATAATCAACTAATATCCATATTTATTAATGTTTATTAATTTTAATCTTTAATAGTTTAATTTACTCTTTGTTCTCTTCTAATTCTTAAAACTAGAAAAAAATAAAATTAATTAAATCAAAATTAAAATTAATCTACATCAGTAAAAATGGCTATAAATAAGCAAATTAGAAGCTAATATTATCGAGATCTTGCCTAACATTGTTATGTGTTTATATGTAAATGTAAATTCTAAATGCAGCCTTCAGTTATATAAACCGCTTACTGTGGGACTTGGAATATAATCATAAAAAAAACTGAAGCTGAAATAATAACACAATTAACTTGATTGTTGATTTAATAATGCTATTAGCATCTTGAAACATTGTAAAAACTTGTTGCAAAAGAAGTTACAAGCAATAAAGTAAAGAAGTTTTGAGAATGATCATTTTTTAAATAAGGTAAGTATACTATACTCGGAGTGTTCATTCACACAAGTATATCTACATAATATTTGACTCCGTAAATACTAGCGTTACAGAATTACTAATTAATCTAAGTAGACACTTCTATTATTACTTTAGCTTTATGTTTACTCTTGGTCTCGATATAAAAAAATATAAAACATATATTAAAGATAAAAGATAAATAGATTAAAGACAAAAGAAGCTATGAGACCATTTAAGAATTGAAACGCGACGGGACTGAAATTGAACAACGCTTGTCAAGAGTAAGAGATAAAGCGGGAGTGAAGAAGTGGAGAGTACAGAGGAAGAGGAGAGATCGTTTATAAAAACTGTTAAATTATGAAACCGTTTATTTAATCCGCGATATTCCCGATGGTTTCACTATCGAAGTGTCATCGTGATAAATCGTTTGTGCACGGGCTTCGAGAGGCTGCGATATTGCGGAAAGGAGTGGGTCAATGAACAAGGCGATAAAAATGCAATTGGAAAATGTGATGAGAGACTGGAGAAGCGGAGAATCGCTGCGTGCTGCAGCGAGAAACACTGTCCACAAATGTATGAGCTCGTAAAACCTCGCCGCGTACAGTCGTACACGCACACAGGCGTGCGTATGCGTCACGCGAGATTTTTTTCAGCGATAAAGCGGTTCGCCATGTATACATCGCTGTACACACGTTTCTACTTTTATAGATTCTTTTTACGTATCTGTGGATCTGTGCTCGCGCGCGCCGAGCTCGATGAGCGAATCCGCTCTCGACGATCGGCAGAAATGAAAACAATAGAAGGAAAAGTAGAGGTTCCGAGCGCACATTGTGCGATTTCGAAGATTGTACCTCGAGAGAGACAGTATTATATATCCCGTACCACTCTGAATAATAAATACATTCATGTAATAAATAAATACACGTCCTACATAAGTTTCAATTCCCTTTGTTCATGTATGTTCAGTATTCAATACCACAATACTGCGATATGATTGGAGATCAGTTTTTTTTATATGTACAGTATTAATATACACAGTGGATACTAAGTACTCTAAAAGATTTTAAACAAATTCTTCACACAAATTCACGATGAAATTTTATATGATCGAGAGAGCTTAATTTGAAGAATGCAAGATGTTAAAATTGAAAAAAAAATTTTTTTTTCAAAAATTTCAAGGAAAATGCACTGGAGTTATTTTGATGAAGCTTTGTATATGTTTGAAGTTTCAAAATATAACTCAAATGATTTTTACGAAATTTTTGAAAAAAAGATAAAACTTTTTTTTCAACTTCGACACTCTGTATCTTTGAAATCAAGCCGTTTTAGATATATAATTATGTTAGTTTTTCGTCTTGAATTTATTTATGAGAATTAAATCGCTTAAAATGTTTTAGACTATTTAATATCCACCCTATATATATATTATACATATACAATTGATTATACAGGGTGAACCAACGAAAACTCTTCTCTTTTATAACTGCAGACTAATTTGTGTGAAATATACAGAAATATTCTCCACTAAATATATAGAATGGATATTAAATACTCTAAAACATATATTTTAAGCGATTTAATTCTCATAAATTCAAGACAAAAAACATATATCTAAATTATATATATATCTAAAACGGCTTGATTTCAAAGATATAGAGTGTTAAAGTTGAAAGAAAAGTCTTCTTATAATAATAAAGTCTTTGAAGTTATATCGACATTTGGAAACGTTTTCTAAATATATAAATCAGTTAATTATAAAAAAACCGGGAAAGTTATTGTTGACTCATCCTATACGTATATAAAAAATAAAATATACTTGTACATAATTATACAATTAATTATACAATTAATTATATGAAATTATAAAATGTATAATTAAGTAATATATTTCATTATTATGTATTGTATATTTTGTATGTATTGTATATTTTGTATTTATAAAAATAATTTTTTATACATAATCGTATGTTTTATTGCATATAAAATATACAACTGCATATATTTTATGTCTAAAATCTATTGCAAAAAGAAAAATACGTATATTACTGCATGATTTCATTAAATATTTGAGAATATCGATTTGTATGAAGAGCGAACATCACGTACAGAATGACGTAAATTTTCATGAGATTACTTTGAATTAAAAATAAAATTTGCTTCATAATAACTAATTCCTGTCGGAAAGCAACTTGGCAAAAATTTATGTCATCCTGTGATTTGATTATATTATCGGCACGTGTGATTCAGGATAAAAGAACATCCTTAATTGCTCGCGCGCGACGTTGCCTTCGTATTAATGATAATGTTAATGTCTAACTTGATTACGTTCCGGAATAGTAGAAGCCGATTAGTGCATGATTAAAGATAACGCATCGGCTTTCCTTTGGTCGCACGGTATAAGATTAAAAGAATAAACATAATGATATAGATTTAAATATAGCAGATAGAGAAATATAGATAATACTCAGTTAACTAACCAGAATCGTATACTTATTTTTTATTAAACTTATCTCAATCTTGACTGATCTTGTATGTACAGTCTTAATAATAAAGAGGAAGCGTATCGCTTGGCCGAGGGGAAACAATTGTTTTGCCACTCTTTCTCTGCATCGAACTTAAAAACTGACGTAACTAACGTACATATATAATGCAACGAACAAAATCCCGAGGAACTTTTATTAGCAAAGGCTTTATTCTCTAAAAATATATACGTAAAAAATATTAAATAAAAATTAAAGCTATTAATTTACATTGATAGAAATATAAGGACTATTATTCTATCAATGTAATTAATTTCGGTCTCGGTATGTTTAACTTCATTATATACTATCATTTATTTTTTTCTAATTTTTGCCAGTCAGAAATGATTGGTCGATTAATATTAAATAATTAGTACTGATTCAACATCGATCAATCAATTTCTGATACTAGGTGAAAATTAGAAAAGAATAAAGAATAAATTGAATCGAGATTAAAGTTAATCTTACATTAATAATCGAGTCTAAATCGAGTCTAAATCGCAATCAGGAGTTCTCATTAATTATTAATTTAGCAAACGTCATCATATTATTCATGCTGATTAATATGAGAATTACAACGCACACTACAACATGGACATGTAATAAATTGTATATTTTCATTTTATTATTACAAAAAAGTCTACATATCGCTGAAGTTAGAAAAAAGAGAAAGAAATAAAGAAAAACGAGTGAAAGAAAGAAGATAGAAGGGAAAGTGAAAAGAAGGAACGGCTATAACAAAGAGGGAGAGGGAGATAGGAAGAGGATGAGAAAGAGAGGAGAAAAAAGAAAACATTTTCTTTCTTTAGTTATTTTCATAGATCTGTTTTTTACACTTTGGAACTTAAAGTAGATAATATATGTTTGATATTCGCAGGCTAAAGCAGGCTAAAGTAAGAAAAAAGATTCTAATAATGCGGTCTATAGTGAAGAAATAAAAAAACATCTGCCCGAGCGCCCCGAGAAGATCAGCGTGGTGCCATCTAGTATCAACGCTTTTAATATACACAAAAACCATAACGCGACGACAGACGTGGCTGCGGGTTGTGGGCCGTCACCGCTCTGTGTCGCTGGCATCGCTGCGTGCGTCAACGCGCTCCCCCGCACTTGTCCACACCGCACGTCAACGTTGCGCGATCGCGAGTCGCCGTTAGTTTCCGTGCCTCTTGTGCATGATTATTTCGCACGTCGGTCCACATTGACGCAAGGTAAACCATTGGAAACGGGGGAGAATTTGAGAAGTCACGATCGCATTTCTCGCAAGTGCATGTTCGACCCTTGCGCTAACTTTACGTTGCTCGGCAATGGACTCGCGATTGTTGTGCAAGCATATGTGTGTGCGTGCGTGCGTGCGTGAATGCGTGAGATCGCATCATCTCCCGTCCTGTATCTCCGCGTTACCTTATCCGGTAACTAGGTGATACGCGCGATCCTCGCTAAGGAATCCGCGCTCATGCGCGTGCATGTGCATGATGCCTAATTGCGTGTTTACGTATATATGTATGTATGTACGTATGTATGTACGTATGTATGTATGTATGTATGTATGTATGTATGTATGTATATATGTATGTATGCGTCAAACGCGATCCAGTTAATGGGTCATATAAATAATGCGGATTGAGTACCCTTTGTTTTTTTGAAGGAGAGATTCAAAATAGAATAAGCATCTATATTAAAAAAAAACATATGAAAACGAACGCTTGTTGTCAAGCCAAAAACGTTAAAGTGTCTTGTTGTGTCTTGAAGTATCCTATATGCCAAATAATTGTATAGAATAACATTTGAAGTATCATATTTTTAAAAGAATTTTTGAGGCTCTTGTTTACTAATAATTTTTTTTATATCTGAATTATATGATGTAAAAAGTCCATTTGTAATTCTGACACACTTGCAATATAATTTAATTTATACAATATGTTTATGTATATTTTATATTTATTTTATATATTTATATATTTATTTTATATATATATATATTTTATATATTTTATATATTTTGTGCTACAGTTTCTAACATCTTACATTTTGTATGATAATTACACACACAAAAGTTATAAATATTATAATGAGATAAAATAGCTGTTACTTTTAAAAATAAATTAAAACTTTATTAGATAAATAATGTAGACTTGTTTGTTGAGAAAATATCTTAAAAAAATAAACTCATATTTGAATATTACTTTTTGAAAGTTAAGCAATTGATGATAGCTGTTTTTCATCATATTTGTAACTAATAGTTGCACTTAAAAAATCTTTGTTATTTAATAGTTTTTTTTTTTTTTAGATAAATTGTTAGGAAATGGCAACAGAAGGCAGTAGCAATGATCCTGAATTACGTTTATTACGATATCTGTATGTTGGAAAAGATTATCCCAATTACCAGCCTGGATATTGGTTTGCCCATCATTATTTTATAGTCAGGAATGTTCTAGCCATAGAAGAACTTGCTGAAAATAAAGAGAAACAATTGGTACCCATTGAATTGATCACAAAGGTAAAAGGCATAAATTGCATAAAAAATATTTACAATAATAGCCTATCTCTAAATTATAACTGTTTATAGGCATTTAAGAGCAATTTAATTACACATCCAGAGGCTTTGGTGTTTGCCCTCGCTGTTTGCTGCAGACAAAATAAAAGCGAGACACTACGTCATGCAGCATATGAAAGTGTACAAACAATTTGTGCATCTACTCCAAATTTTATTCTGTTTGTTAAATTTGTTTCTAAACTGTGCAGAGAAAAAGAATTGAATTATATTACACAAGGTTGGGGTCATGGCTTAAGAAAAGCTATTAACAATTGGTACTTATCTAAGAAACCATTAGATTTTATAGAGTGTGTCACAAAATATAAAAGTAGATATGGTTGGAAACACAAAGATATTGTCAAGATGGCTCATCCTCTAGGCAATTCTCCAGGTAAACTTACAAAATTATTCATGAGAAAAGCACAAATCCACTACTTAAGCTAGTTAAGCTTTATTAATCATTTTTTTCTTTTTTATAAGTCTGATTTTATTTATATTCTCTTACAAATAATGTTGATGATTGTAATTATATTCGATAATAATACTGGTGGTTGGAAATTGTTTTAAATTTGAATAGTTTATATAACTTAGAAAAAATTTAGATACAGTAATTCACATCGTGAACTGTTATGTCGTAATTTATTGTTATAACTATTGTATTGTCCGGAAAGTTCGTGCCGACTAACTTATATAATTTAATAATGTATACTAAAATTTAAATTTTCTACGTTTCAATTTTCTTTCAACGGCACGAATTTTCTGGATAACCTAACAATATTATATAATGTTACTAAAAATGTTACTTAGATAATTAATTATTTAATAGAAAATAAGATTATACTGAAGTATGTGATACACGGCTTGGAAAAGCTCAAAAAGGATATGGCAATTGACCAGACAAAGGAAATATCTCCTAATATCAATGAATTACTGAAATATATGGAAGAGGTTGAAGATTTCAAACATTGCGAAGACGAGGTTCGAGCTGCTTCTATGCTGGAAACATTTGGTTTTTCATTAGATCATGTACCTGGTCATTTGTTAAAATCCAAGGAGGTAAATGCAAACATACGAAGTCTTTTTTTGTTATGCAATTAATTTATTAGACTTTGAAATTATGCAAGAATTGCTAAGTCTAAGATTACAAAAAATGCAATTTTTAACCAATTTTTAGAAATGTCATAAAGTTATATTCTATGTATTATTTTAACAGTAATTATTAAATTTATTATTAAATTAAATTATTAAAGGATATATAGAGCTGAACTTCTAATACTGCGAAGAAACAAATTCTGTTTAATTATCAAGTTTTAAATAATTATATTTAATAAAATTACAGTTATAAAAAGAGATTCCACCAGATTATTTTTATATACAACATAAATCATCAAAGAAAATTTTATTTACGATTCGCGTTAAAAAATGCATTTATCAAGAATGAATTCCTAATTTAACAAAATAATAATTTTATTATTTTGTACGTAGGTTTGGAATTCATTGCTAATATCAATGGACATTGTTGTGCTTCTAAACAACCTGCAAAGGATTCACAATCTTGGGTTTCTCGTTACTGATGAAGTAGCAGTCGAGAAAGTAACTGAACGACTTATGAATTCACAATACGTCGAAAGGAGTGCAGTTCATCCGGCATTAATTTTTATTACTCTCAAAAATTATCAGTGTTCTGGAAAGTAAGTACGCAACAATTTTTACAATTTTCAACAGTGTTCTGTGATTTAAATAACTTGAAACTGTCATTGATAAATATGCATTTTTAAGATGTCTGACCTATGAAAAACGAAAAGTTCGAGAATTAGCAAAGAAATTTGTGTCACCAGGATTTGATCCAAATATCAAAATAATGGATGCTCTAAACGAGGCATTCCATCTGTCATTTAAAGTAAGTCAATTTGATTTTGTTTCATAAATTATGTAATTTAGTAATTATTAATTTAATTGATGTGAGTTATCTCTTATAATTATTAATATAATAATAAATATTGGACTAAGTGTATATTATGAATATAGGTGAAATGATAAGTAGCTTATAAACTAAATGTCAAAATTATCTCTTTTAAAAAAAATATAATTATTAATTTTTATTAGTTTTTTATGATTAAAGCGAATTTACATATGTGATTTGACAACTTTTTAAACATTTTATGGTAATATAAAAATTAATGAAATAATGAGAGAATGCATATATTATTATATATTATTTTAAATAAATATTATGTTATGTAACCTATTTATCTTATTGTGATTATAATAATATAACAATAATAATTATTACAATATAATAATTTTTATATTATAATAATTATAGAATATACAACCTACGAATTTGCGCTACTTAGTGACAATCAGCACAAATAAATCGATGGAAGTAAGCACCTGGCAAAATGGTAATATGACCGGCATCGAGACGGCTGCTTTGATTGCACTGATACTTTTACGTTCCGAAGAGAACGTTACCATAGCGACATTTAAGAATGTCGGAATTTATATAGTGAATGTCTACAAAACTGATTCTTTCGAAGATATTTTGAAAACCTTAAAAACAGCACCTCTAGGAAGTTCCAATCAGAGTAAACCAATTTTGTGGGCCAAAAAACAATCTAAACAGTACGATGTCTTCATTAACGTTATAGATCAAATATTGCAAAAACATGATGAATCCCAGGAAAATCTAATATCGTATAAAGAGCATCTAAACCTTCCTGATACAAAGTAAGTGGATATTTCTATTTATTGAATTTGAATTTCTTAAATTAAAAAGAATTTTTTGGATTATCTAAAAATTTTTTTTCAGTACACAATTTAATAAGATTTTTATAATGCTTTTATTTTAATGTATTCATAAATATAAAATAAAAAAATTGATGTTTAATATTATATAAATTACAAATATTCAAATTGCAAAATATGTCTTGCAATAATAATTTCAAGTATAGTATGCTATAATATAAATGAATATAAATCTATGATTTTTCTACAGATTGATCACTTGCGCCTTATGCTCTTCTTCACCATATCGTAAAGAACACTATGACCGACATGTCTTGACGATCAACGGTTTTGATGCTACCGTACCTAATGTCATTGAGGCCTTTGCAAAAGGTTTATTTTAGATGTAAGAAAGCACGATTTAAATTTCTATTAGTAAATAACATTGATTTGAAAAACGATCACACATTGATTGCTGACAAAGTTACTCTAACACTTTTGTATTATATTTTTGCAGGAGATTCTTTAAACCATATTTCTTCAAAAAGTCACGAATGATCAACCAAGAAGAAAATTTTATCCTAAAGTATTTCGATATGAAAATGAAGAAGAAAGAAGCATATATGGCAATTTTGGAAGTCAGTGATGAGAATTTATCTGGTTAGAACAGATTTTTCTTCAAAACTGAATTTGATTAATGAGCATAATAATGCAGAACGTGAGTGATAATGGAGAAAAATTACAGAAAGAGCTTTTAGAAATTACTTAAAATAATGCCGAATTTTGGAATTCAAACTGTCTCGCCTTTTTCGTCAGTTCCAAACATCGGCTTGTTTGCATATCCATGACTGAATCAAATTATATTTAATTTTGCTATCTGTTAATTTTTTTGAGATATATCCAATAGAGTTTACTTTTTAAAACATCTGTAAACAGGGACAGTATACTTTTTAAAACATACTGCAAATAGAGAGATAAACGAAGGTGATTGAGAAAAGTGATCGTGCACTATAATTGGCATGTAGATGATAATATTAATATTTACTACATGTTCTTAGTGTTAGGAAAGAGCTGTGTAGCATTTTCCCCTTTTGTTGATAAAATGATTAGATATTTTTTTACTCCTATTCGGATTTATGACGATACAATTCAAATAATTCGGCAATTTTATTTTTAGCAAACACAGTATCGTATCGATCCGATTATATAAGCAATATATAGATTAGTTATGGATTATTTTTATTAAACTGTTGCACATGAAATCTCAGTTTTATGTTAATTATTTTTTGAGATATGCATTTAATTATAATCCCTTTTCTCTTTCTACATTTGTATTTTAATATTGTATATAAATTTATACATCTAAATCAAGTTTAAAAAATCGTATATTATATATAAAGCACGATTTATTTAATATATAAAGCTGTCAGGTATTTTACTATTTAAATCTCAGTTTTAAAAGAGATTTTCTTTTATTTGATATATAATTATCGTAATACATTATAACGTCGTTCTTATAAATTAATAGTCTCAAACTCACGCTATACGCACGCACGCACTCTTCCTCTCCAACACACACACGCGCACGCACATACACATACATACACACATAATCTTTATCTCTTTATCTTCCGAAAAGCTAAAACTCCTGTAATTGTCTTTATCTAAAAACTCAGTGCGGTCAAAAGGTAGTTAAGATTCTGCCATAAACGTTAATTAAAATTAATTTCTCTATCTCCTAATTTTATAAAGATACAGAGAATTGCTTAAATAACTCGTAACTTAAATCTTACTTAATTTTTAATGTTTATAGGAACGACCTGCAATTGTTATTTGGTTTTTAAAATAGATTTCGCAACTGTAAAACTTTGAAAACTCGAAGTTTCATATGCAACCGTAACAATCTTATTTTGAAAACTAGGGAAAAAGAATACAATTCAATAGTCTTATGTTTCAGTAGTGCATTACGCAGTGAAAAAGTTTAGAATAAGACTGTATAACGGATACGAAAACGCGTATCTCAAATAACATACGGTGCATTTTTTGACTAATGGTAAAAAAAATCTTACTCTAATATTATTAATTGCTTGCTTGTTTCTGGTTGATGCTTCTTCGTAATAATGCGTATAAATAACGTGACCTTATTAAAAAAAAAAGTGACACGCTTCTGGGACCGGTGCGCTTCTGGACGGTTAAATAATAATCTAAAATAAGTAAAAAAAAAAGACAAAAAAAGAAAGAAGAAAGCGGAAGTCGTAGAAGACGATGAACATAGGAACGTTGAAAATTTTCCCACTGTGATATGCATTTAGCCCCAAAGAGTTATAGACTTACATTAGTATAATTTTACTGTTACTATCTCATATTTGCCATATCCAAAGTGAACGTGAGACAAATACTAAATACACTACTGAATAATACTGTGATACGAAATACATTGTTGTTGTTCAAACTAGGGAAATGGTATTTAAGTGACGCGGCCAGAAGCGCACCGTGTTTGATATTTGTTGAGTCTCTGCGCAAATTAGCGCGTAAATTTTTTGTTGAAAATTTTGTATCATATCTCGCGAGAGAGAAAAAAAATGGGCTTTCGATCTGAGGATTATTATTATCGGGTTTTTCCCTCGTTTCTCGCATGAGACCATGGAAGCACGTACCTTTTTCATACACATTGCTAAAAAGTACAGCGTGGATGAACTCTCAGGTCTTCGAAACAAATTTGAACTAAGTGCTTAACTATTCACCTGTTCTTTGCAGCTGTCCCTGATAATCTACGGATCGAAAGCTGCCAACGTAAATTCTATTTCAATAGACAGTGTTCCGAAAAGAATATATAAGTAGACTATTCTTTAAGCAATCTGCATTTTGCTCCTGATGAAAATAAAACTAATACTACAAATTGAAGTCAGACTTTTTGACGAGTTAGACATGAAAAAAATTAAATTTTATTATTAGTTGTCAAGAGAAATTTATTTAATAAATCAAGAGATTTAGTTCTTGATAGATTTTAAAAAGCAAAAGAAATCAGTTCTATATTTATCAAAAGGCATGTGTATTTTAAGATTATATATAGCGATTAAAGTACATACTAATTTTCCAGATAGAGATTTTAAGCAAAATTGTGTTTGCAACTCGGCAAAAGAAACCATAATATTACGCATAAGTTTATTTTTAAGAATATTTTAAAAGATGGTTCACGTTAATGTTTGTTATTAATCTCGGTTGCGCAGCGTTCCGCAGAGATTTTTGTATAAATTATAATTTATCGGGAGTGAAGTCAGTATCTTTTATGCTGGACTATTCCTACTCGAACTTCGTATTTTGGCGAGCATTCGCGCGCTTAGAGAAATTATTTATACACTTACTGCACACACCTTGTGTCTAAATCGTTCAGTGTTAGGAGAGAAAAAAAATCTAGCGCATTTTTTTACGGAAAAAAACTTCTTGCGTGAAAGCAAAACTTCTTTCAGAAACGAAATATCTAGTTACTAAACAAGAGTTTAAGAGTATATATGCTACGAACATATAAAGTAGCTCAATGTATTCATTGGCATTAGCAAGTAGGCATTACAAGTATTTGTATATGTACTGGAGCGTATTGCGATCGGAAAGGATTCCCCGCACTTCGTCTAAGCTCTTTTTTACAGACGCGTTTACAAGAGTCGACCAATTTAATTCTAAAATCTCTCAATCTCTCTGATAGCAATCTTATTATAGTACAAGCAACCTCCAATTTAATCGCATAGCGTTACGCGAAAATTATATTAGTTATAATATATTAAATTTAGCTGTAATATCGAATAATCGAGAGTCGCGAGATTCGAGAAGTAAATCTAAAATCGGAATCCTTTCCGCTTGCGGTACATGCAGATATATGTATTCATTAATACTACTATTATAAGAATATATACGTCCGAAATATGATATAGACTGGCATACTGAAGAAAGAAAACGGAAGAGAAAAGCAAAAAAAAAAGAGGAGAGAAGGAGAACAGTACAGCCAGAATCTGAAGAGAATCACTTCTCCATGCTGTTATTTCACAGTTGATTTCAAGATGTGCTGTATAGTTAAACAAGAAGAAAAAAACAATATGTTGAATGTGTTCATGCTAGAAGAAAAAAAAGAAGAAAATATTTACCACGTAAGAGGAGAAAGAGAGAAGAAAATAGAAAATTCCGCATTATTAAAAATGGGAAACAAAGGGATGTAACGAGAGATCGAGAAACACTCGTCGGATCCACCGCGGCACCAAGTGCCACGTCACGGTCGCGCTACATTCTTGCAGTTCGCGATATTGAAAGAGGAACAAATTTTTGGCTTCCTTGCCGAAGACGATTCTCCGAGGTTCCGGACTGATCATTGATTTCGACCAGGAAGCACGAACGATATTTATCAGATACTTATAGTATTTTACGCGCCGCTGGATCGCATTATCAACCGTCTCTCGGAATAAATGTCGGTTGACCGCAAATCTGTATAGGACTAAGGATTGGAGTACCACTCCGTTTATATTAGCGGCATTTCAATGTGTTAAGTTATTAAAAAAAAAATCGCTAGTGCGATTATTGTTCGATTTGATTCCACACGTACTTCCAACTATCGGAAGTTACATCTTGCCTCAATTGTCCGCAGATTTTTTTTTCAAGAAAAAATAATCCGGTATGCGCGGACGTGATTAATCAGCCGAAGGACTTCCATTATTTTTTTTAACGTTCTTTCAACGTTCTTTTTCGCATTTCTTCTCGGTCATATGCAGACTTACGCTTGACTAAGGTATACATAAGTACGAAATAGCGTCATGTTCCTTAGGATTATATACACGAAACACTTATAATTCCATAATTAGTACATTGTCGCTTCAACGATCTAGACAAAAAAATGCTCAATGCCCGTTGTTCGAAGTTTTCGATGCAAATGCCAAAAATATATATAAAAAAAAAAGAGAAAAGAGCGTAATCGAAGAACGGAATGATATTCAATTCTACATGTACAAACCGCAATGAAATACCTCGTTACTTATTCTCAGTGTAAAATAGCAAAAGCGAATTGTACTAACTCTGCGAGTTACGTAAAAAAAAAAAGAAAGAAAGAAATTGTCCTTCTGGTTCGTGATTCACGCACTGAATGCCTATCTTTTGGCCTTATCTTTTTACATACGAAAATCCTGTAAAAGCAAAAGAATCGATTCACAGACAAACAATACCGTTCACTCACTGCTACCTGTTCGATAGTTTTTTACGTTTCGTGGATATCTGAGGTTTTGAGATTTTTAAGAGATTCCCCGTTCAGTTCTCAGTACGCACACTGTGATCTCGTCAAACCCCATGCCTTTATCGCAAGCGTTAGTCAAAATTTGTGTCATTGCGGCCAGTACGCGTAGTATCTCCTCGCGCTGTGAAAGAGATCAGTGTGTGATGAGAGATAAATCTTTAGAAAATCTCAAAGCCTTTTCTTCAGAGTTCCACATAGTAATCGCAGCGCCCGAAATTGTATCTTGCTGCGAATTGATTTCAGCGTTTTTTTTTTTTCTTTAAGGATAGTATTATTACATGTAGTATTATTACATGTATTACATTCGTAAAGCGAAGTATATTACTCACAATCAGTAATTATGGTACATCGGAATCTGCGGAAACAAAAAAAAAGAATTGTCGCGTACACTAGCTGCGTGAGAAAAGTTTCGAAACAGACCATGAATCGAAACTTTAAAAAAATTATTTATTTGTTATTTTCGATTTCTATCATAAATTACTAGATTTTGATTTTAGATTTTATCAAAATTAATCTATGACTGTTGAAATTCTTCGTAATATCTCTCATATGTTTTCGGAACAAAAGTGAAAATGTATAAATAATCGGCTAAATAATCGTTTTTCGTAATGATTGTTTTTCGTTATGATTATTTTCAATTATTTCTCAAATATATTTATTGAATATATAATAATTTAAAATTATTTATAAATAATTTTATAAAATTATATATTGTTAAAAATTACGAATGTTTACTTTTATATCTTTGCATCGTAAAAAAATATTTGATAATTATGTATTTTCATGTAATATTATTCCATTAAGTCCTTAAGGTGTTATTACAATATATTCAGTAAAGAGATAAAGCACACAACAGTTCTTTCGAAGTTTTATTTCTTCATAATTCGAAATCGTGAAACTTTTTCAACGCAGCTAACAAATTTCCTGACACATATACGCGTGAAAAACATCTATCGCGCGTGATTTCGATATTATTTTTATACCTAAATAAATTTGTGAAACACTGTAAGCCCAACGATTAAATTGC
>Ga0157364_1002128_pt1 | contig 18011 bp, 12 predicted proteins | sample AttsexASBM2_FD_111476 | JGI IMG/M metagenome (GOLD analysis project Ga0157364, IMG submission 111476) | Fungus gardens microbial communities from leaf cutter ant in Ribeirão Preto, State of São Paulo, Brazil - Atta sexdens ASBM2 | ecosystem: Host-associated > Fungi > Mycelium > Unclassified ...
CGGATATGGAAAACTACCTTACAAAGCTGCTACCTACCTTGGAAGGTCAGCGGAAAGAGCTAGAACAACGGGAAAAGAGCTGGGAGTTCGGCTAAGGGAAGTGGGGAAGGGAATGAGGAAGGATAAGACGGAAGACGAGAAGCCGGCCAAGCAGTTGCTTTAAAAAGGCAAGCTGTAGGAGTAGGCAGTTCATAGAGGTAGTTAAAGACTCCATCTTCTGGTGGTTACTCTTCGGTGAAGTAAGAGGATGCAGGAAAGGAAGAGATACAGGAAGCGGTTAGGCGGCTAAGAAAGTCATCAGGTAGGTAAGCAAGCCGCCCTGGTGCCAAGCTAAGTCCCAAGCTAAAGACAAGGATCACATCGATAAGAGAAAAAGCAAAGACGGCTTATGCCGAATATCTTGAACTCAAAGAAAACCAAGCCTAACGACTTTACTTTCATACCAGGAAATCGAAGATGTGCCAAATCGTTCTCTATCGAATCGTAGTCTAGAGCCAAATGAAACTGATTCCATACGAGTCAGTTGCAGCTAACAGATCTTGGTCACTGCATCAGCTCGATGTCAAAAAGGCCTTTCTTCATGGAGACCTCCACGAATAGGTTTATATGAGTCCTCCACCAGGTTATCGAGCTCAGGGGTAGAAATCAATACGGACTTAAAATAGTGGAGACTGAACCCTCTACGAAGATGATAGAAGATATGAACCGCTCAATCGATACGATAGAAGAGGAGCTCCGAAGGTTCCTCTCTTCACTCTTCTCGGATGATAAGTCGAGCTAACCTATTCATAAGGTGAGCTAACCTATCCCATAAGCCCCTAGAGTTAACTTGTCTTTGACTTTTAGTTCATTACTTTATTCAGGTCGAAAAGAATGACGCGGATCATGGAGCAGGTTCTCAAGCAATCCCAGAAGTGGTATGCAAGAAAGATATCAGTATAGAAGGTTGGAAGTTTCCCAGCCCGGGGGGAGTGTCCGTGAGTGTTGGTGAACGGTATACGTAGAACAGGTGAGTAAAGAGTTGTCCTTTGAGCTCTTAGCTCTTTTGGTACCGTCGGTATTGCTTCTTTCTTTCAAGTTTTTCATGATTGGAGGTTCGTTAACGCCCTTCTTTTTTGAGTTAGATTCCGTTCTTGGGAATAAGTAAGGGCTAGTTAGGCTAGCCCATGTATTTCCCTTGTTGGAGGTTCATGACTGGGACTAAATCCGTTGATGAGCAATTGGCAAGGAATCCACCTAATAGCCATTTTTCAGGGAGTCCTTCTTAGCAGCTAGTGTTATACTCTTACTCTTGTGCACTTTCAGGTAGCCCTATCAGTGTTGTGGTTTTATTAGAGAAGGGATGGGAGTCGAGAAGGTGAGTGTTAGCAAGGACAAAGAGTGGAAGTAGATCATAGCAGTGAGGCTGTGTACAAAGATCTAGTTAAGTATCAGGCGAGTAAAGAAGATCAATAGCGTATGTTGCACCTGTTGACCGATTATCATTGGGATATTTTTCAAGGGTTTCATCCGGGTCCATCTCGTCTCGGGCTAGCTGGAGCTCTTGAGCCAGTCGTTATAGGAACATCAATTGCTCGCGTACTATTCTTACGAGATTCGTGCATCTGTTTGGTAGGAAGAAAGGAACCTTGACGAACTAACTTTGAGCCATAGGCTTGACGTAGTAAAATGAGTTGTGAGCCTTTAGTAGTAATGGTTACTTACCGAGATACGGTCTGTATTCCCCTCGTTGTTTTCTAACCCGCTGGAAACTGTAGATGCGGCTATGGTGGTTTAGTTTCTAAGGTGAGCCGATAGGCGATGGGAGTAGAGAAGTAAGCAATCCCATGGAATTCGACTATACTATATATAATAAAACAAAAAAGAGGGCGGGTGCCTTACTAGCTATACGGGTGGGAAGGAGATTTCCCACTGCTAGCTCTTCAGAAAAGAAAGTGCAATAGCCGAATACCTAGATCAATAACGGCTCTTTCGCTCCTTGTAGCCCTTAGAAAGCAGTCATAGGATCGAAGTTTGAGGTTCTATAGTAGTCGGTGTATCCATCCGGTGCTATTCTACTCTAGTTATATCCGTACTATGGTTGTATCTGGTGGGTGGGTAAAGGAGCTGATCGAAAGCAAAGCACAAAGGCCAATTCTATTTGTTGTTCTATTCCCAAGTTCTATTCCAAAAGACTAATCCAATGCCACTCTTGGGTGACCTTATCTATTTGGCGGATTTCCGACTGGTCCCATCAAAAGAGAATGAAGGAGGTTCTACCTAATGCGCCATAACTCCTTCGAGAACGAAATTGGAAATACAGATTTGGAATTCGCTAACGGGTCTTTTTCCTACGATATGAGTTCTGTCGCTGGTCATAGAAACCAAAGATTGGGGGCTCTCCTACCCTCGCTATGGTTGTACTATGTTAACTATAGAAGTACGCGGGCGGAGCAGGGAAAGGGTCATTTCTTACTCAATGGGGCTATTTCCAGATAGTATTCACCAACTCAAAGCCCGGTTTCGTTGCCACTGGGCTAGAGAATGCCATGGGATAGAGAATACCAATAGAATAGCACAATAGAATACCAGCAGTCGACCCTGTCTAATCACCACCAGATTTGAGCTGTGATCATTTTGGCTTTTTCTTGCAGTAACCTATTTACTTTTGGTGTCCTACCCGTTTGAACCCAATCTCTTTCACTCCATGCTATTAGATCCGAAATTCCATGGAAGCAATTGGACATTCAAAAACAAACACAAATGCGTGTGTCTTTCCTCTGCCCGCTTGCACATTGGGCACCTGAAAGATCCATTCCCATACGTGTCCATCTGTCGCCGGTGAGCACTTTCCGATTTCTCCACTGCCAGTCAAAGGTCAAGGTCGACGTAGGCCTTTTCCATCTATCTCTGTAGATTTAGAATTAGATTGCTCTGAAGGTATAACATTCTAGGTAGAGGCAATTTCGGGGAAAATCCAGCAGCAGTTTAACCAATTTCTTTGATTGACCGCCCAGTGGACAAAGTCAGTGGTTTCCTCCTTTTTTTTTTCTTGTGAACTCTTTCGACTTTCTTTATGCGGGTCCCACATAATGCACTCTCGGCACATGGGCTTTGTTTGTCTTGAGCTCTTTATCTTAGGTGGTTAATTCAATCAATAGTAATAGGGACGAATCATTTCAATCATTCAAGTAAGTCTAGGAATGGCAAGTATTCCGCCTTTTCATCGTGCAGTTGGTTCAAGTTCTGATTCTGATTTTGTTTCCCTTGAATCTTCCTTTCCCACGTGGAAGGAAATGTAAAAAAATGCCCTGCTTGTTCTTTTTGTTTTTTGAATATGGGGTTTGACTATGTCTTGTAAAGGTGACTGTCCTCTTTCTTGTCTTGTTCAACTTCCGCTATCGGGAGGCAGGTCAAGAAGAGTTTTCGGCATTGTTTTAAACAAACGGAAAAAAACCGGTTGCTTTCTCATTTTAAGTGATTTCAGTTCAGGCTTAAAATAAAACGACTTTTTCAATACTACTACTCTATGAAAGAGTTGGAAGGAGACTTTGTTACTTGGCTTTTTAGTTTTGCCTGAATTATACCTACTCCAAAGAATTAAAAAAAAAACTTGATTTCAATCTCAACAAAGAACTTGAACTTAAAGCAACACTCTTAGCTTCTTGTCCTCTTACTCTGCCTGCCTTGTGGAGGTCTCTCGGGTGTCTACGGCAGATCCGATCAGTCTCGTGATGAAAATCAGTCGTCACGACATAATCAAAGGAGTGACGCTGACTGAATCCACTCAGGGCTCCGCATAGTTTAGTAAAAGGGAGGGGAGATTTTCTCTTCATCCGGGGGTTCATTTTATTCATTATGAACTAAAAAGTGTAAGGCTGATTTGTTTGTGAGGTCTTAAAAACTTCATAGAATTCATGATCAGCCATTCCATTTGTGCTTGAAGCAAGTAGGCGACGCGAATCTATGCTTTCTATGTTTCAATCGGATACCAATTGCTTGGATGCGTTTGAAAGCCTCGAGATGACTTGCAGAAAAAAATGCTTTCTAGCTTTGTCTTGTGTCTCCGTAACAAATGGTCCATTTATTGATGGGCGAACGACGGGGATTGAACCCGCGCGTGGTGGATTCACAATCCACTGCCTTGATCCACTTGGCTACATCCGCCCTTACCCCCGCACAGGTTTAAGTCTCTAGCTACGATCAGATACTTTCTGAACCCCCCGCTATCAAAGAGAAGCTTTTTCCTATACTATAGTTGCAAGCAAGTCTATTGTTGTTGGAATTAGGGGAAGCAAAGCTTCAACATATGAATATGCCTGGCAAAGCTTCAAACAAAGAGGTTGGGCTGTTCACTTCATTGATTTGACTTCACTTTACTTAAGATTAAAGAAAGGGGCCGGGCGGGCAGTGAAGGCTCGTTTAGTAGACAGCGAGCGAGCAGCAAGCACCTTCTTTCTCAAAGTCAACTTTCTCGCTTGTTGCTTTAGAAAGATTGCGGGGGCGTAAGCACTTCCTTCAGCTGGCTCCGCCCTATCTTATCTATTCATCTCTTTTTTCAACTGGATATTTAGGGATCTCTCTTGTTCATAGATCTTGAAAGCAGATCAATATCCATTTCTCAATATGAAAGAACCAACACAACAAGGGCGTAACCAACGGAAGGTTCTCACCCTGTCCCCGACATTGTTCTCCGACGATGTCCCAGGGGCGAAAGGGGCCACCATTCTCTTTCTTCAATCGTTCCGATCAGGACAAGTAGGTTGGTTCGTTTCGTCCTCCTATCTACGCAATTCTCTGTCTTCGTTCGTGATCATCTTGGGCAAAAGGTAGTTGTAGAGGAGCGGCTGTGAAACGGCTATTCCCCCTTTCCATTGAAGTAGGGAGGGCCTCCTTCCCCACCATTACGGCCTCTTATTGATAGGGATTTTACTTTTTCTGAAGGTAGCTTGCTTACCAAGCCACCCACTTGAGAAGCTAGTCGCCAGAAAGAAGCGACGAGGAAGCGAAGCTGTCTACGAAGCGGTAGCTTCCCGCCTCCTTCATTCCTACTGCCTCCTTCGGTGAGAAGTTCCCTTCCCGTTTCAAAAATGCCTGATTGGTCTGCCTCAGCAAATGTACAAAGTGGACCGCTGTTTGGCTGACCCTCTTTCTTCTTCCCATTCGGGTTGGGTTGACCCAGAAGTCAAGTAAGAAGGAATGGAACCACTGGAGAGTCGTCTGCAGTTCAAACTTGGGCAAAGACGACTGACTTTTAAAGCGGAACACGAACCGATTTCCGCTATTACGGGTTATTATTGAGCGTAGCGAAATCAAGGTTTATGATAAAGTCAGCGAAGTTTCTATGGTGTTCTACCTTTGCGTAGTCTCGGTCCACAGTGGAAGGCTCCGCACCTGAGCCTCGTTAGACTCAGCGGAAGTGAAAGGTGTAAGTGAAGAGAATAGAAGAGATGAAGTCTGTCCCTTAGCCTAGTCTATATCTACAGCTGACGCAACTCCGTATCGACGCCTCACTACTACTTAATTAATTAACGGCGTCGCGATTTCATAACCTTAGCTTTCCTTAACCAGCTGACCTTACTTCGTAACCTTAATCTACTTTCTTTCTTACTTTAGGCATAGGCCTTCGCCACTTCAAAGGTGGTTTGTTTTCCCCTTTTTTTTTTTTAATTAGAAAGAACGGGGCCTCACTTATTCTGTTCAGGGGGGATGAAAGACAAAGAAAGGGATTAGGGGGCTTTATGATCGGAGAAAGGGAAGGGGCGTGGTTGGTGTGTCACTGGGTCGGTGGGGGAACCCGTAGGAAGGGGGGACGACCCGCCGAATTCACATAAGAAATCGCCAACATGAACACAAACGAAATCTTGAATTGCGTATAGAAAGAAAACGAACCACTTCTATTCTCGGAGCTGAGGTATATGAAGAATGGCTTTTTGGTCCCTTTCGTCCAGTGGTTAGGACATCGTCTTTTCATGTCGAAGACACGGGTTCGATTCCCGTAAGGGATAGGTACTCATTCCCGGCCGCTTTCAGTTAGTGTTCATTGCTGAGTGATCGCTCGCTATCTGGCTGGAAAAAGTGATCCGGAAGCTTCCTCTCTCCCAGCAAGCAAGACGAGATCAGCACTTCTCTCAGTAATGGACTTCCTTGAATTCTTTCTTTTAGCTTAGCCTAAGATAAGATGTCCTTTCAAAAATTCTCGAACCCCCGACACCGTGGTTCGTAGCCACGTGCTCTAATCCTCTGAGCTACAGGCCCCGCCCCGTCTACGCTGGATCTGTTCCCGGGAGTACCCTAAAAAAAAAAAGGAACCTTTCCTCTCCCACTTCACACCTCGGAACGCACCGTTATTATAGAAAGAAAGGCGCTTTCACATCTTTTTCGCCATGCGGAAAGATTTTGTTGTCTGCTAAGCGAAAATAAATGGGATCAGATGAATTGGGGAAGTCAGAGTTGGGATCTGACATCGTTCTATTCCCTTCATTTATCTTTCTCTTTTAGAGGGTTCCCACCCTCTGGGTATGTCCTTCTCCTACGGCGCACTATGCTATCCTTTTCTACGTCATTCTTTCTTTCCGCTTTTGGGGGGAGGTCGGTCTCCCAACTCTTTGCACTGTAAAGTAAATAAGGAATACGATATTCTATATTTACGACTTTTCTCAAAGAAACAAATATCAAATTATTCATAGATCTTTACGATATGTTCCCTATTGTAACTGGGTTCATGAATTATGGTCAACAAACAGTACGAGCTGAAAGGCTCCCATACTGTTTGGAGGGCAGGGGGCATAGATGCCAAACAAACCAAGCAGCAATTAAGCACAGCCAGCAAGAAGCCCAATCACCTATGTGTTGGTTGTGGTGGATTACTTTTGGGCTTCAATCTTTCTTTCATTATGTTCAAGCCAACGTACCTGCAATATTAAGACAGCATACTCAATCTATCTAGGACAGCATCTAATTTCAACTAGTCAAAGAGTGCTGTGGTTTATCTTTCTTTCAATATGTCAAAACAAGAGTATACCAGAGGTAATAAGACAACATAGTAAATTGATCTTGAAAGCATCTACTTTCAAATAGTCAAATTAGCTGTGGTTTACAATCACTGACCTGCCAAGCATCATCAAAGTGGCTTGAGGATTTGTCCCTGGGGACACATTGAAGACAGATCCGTCTACTACACGAAGTGAGTTGACGCCCATCACTCGGAAGGCACGATCCACCACCCTGCCTATGACGCAACCTCCATGATAATGCCATATGGTGCTGACAGTACGACGGCAAAAAGCAGCCACCTGTGCAGTATCGGATAGATCAGAAGGCAGTGCAGGCCCCACAACCCAAAAGTTTCCACCTCCGAACCACTCTCGAAACTTGAAGTCATCCATGGAGCGGCTCCTCAGCACATCTGCAATCTTTCTTGTCCCGTTGATACATCGTTCCAAATCAATAGGGTTCGCAAAGTAGTTGAACCGAACAATGGGATTCACCCGGATATCTGTTGAAGCCAGCCTTAGTGAACCGCTAGAAAGGGGGCCAGCTATCTTCTCCATAAGAGTAGCAACTGTGAGATAGATGGGGGAAGATGGTGCCCCGATGAAAATCGACCGTACAGGCGATAAAAAAGGAAGAACATTCGATGCTGCCTCTATGTATGCTCCAGAATCTGTAATCCCAACAACCTGAATAAGTGAGTGCTCTAGTGGCACTCGAGGTACAAACGAAATACCATTCCTTGGATTATCAAAGAGAAACTGCCCAACAAAAGGTTGATGATGGACAACCGGAATCCCCCAATATGAAAGATATGGCCTAGGACCAATACCACTGAGTAAAAGCAGCTGTGGACTGCCAATAGCACCAGCTGATACAATCACTTCCCCATATTCACGCACCATAGCGTGGTGATACCACCCATTTTGATCACGATAAACGACTCCTATAGCTGACTGTCTGGGTAATCCAAAATTCGCAGCGGTAGAAGCTAGCAATACTCTCTCTACACTAGCATGAACTGCCACTCTGATATTGGAAGCTTTCGCGTAGGTAAGTAGATCAGCAGCACTATGTCTCCTCCCTGAAATATCAAATGTTGAACCGCCAATCTTGGTTCCATTCAAGTGATCTAGAGAGTATCCATTATACGGTTCCACTCCTGCCTCCAATAACCCATCTCTCACAGCTGATTGCCAACTCTTCACCTCCGGCCTGAACACTACCATCTTCTCCACCCACTCATAAGACCGATTCACTATTCTAAGGTCCCAATTCACACCTGAATTACGAAAGAATTCCTTGTCTGCTCGGCTATAAAAACCAGCATTTATGGCACTACTTCCTCCGAGAACACGTCCTCTGGCATTCGGTATGCCTTCTTCGGATGTAAATGCCTGAGCAGGTGAGTCATATGTGTCAACATCTGTGATTGCTGCTAGGAATCCTTCCTGATTCATCAAATTGGGATTGCCATAAGCTATGCCTCCTCTTTCAAGCAATAGAACTCGAAATGATTGCGACAAGGTTGCTGCAAGCGGGCACCCCGCAGTGCCACCTCCCACTATTATGTAGTCATAATAATCCTCGGACGGGAACTCGGTTGCGTTAAACACAAACCTGAGGTATGGCGGGTCTGCGCAACAAAGAGAGCAGGAAATTCTGAATTAAGCATGAGGATTGTATTGAACGTAAAGAAATCAAATGGAACTAAGAGAGAGCAATAGTAATCTAATGACAAACTAGAAAAAGGAATAAAGAACAGAAGCTAAGAGTACTCTAAGTTAACAAGTTTTTAAAAGATAAAACAAAGGACGACATAAATAAAATAGTACACAACAAGAACTTTCAATGACTTCTCCTAAGAGTCTATGACCATATTCTGCACATAAAACTAAACTCCTTGATCCTTGGTCAAGAAGAGAGTACAAATCAAAATAAACGCCAACCGACATCCGTAATCCATCAAATGTGATGCAATTCATTCACATTTATTTTGAGTGAAACAAGAACTCAATTAATTTCGATCTACATCCAGTTTCTCTGCTACAAAAAAGAACATCTATTATTAGGCTAAGTTTACCTTTAATAGACTTTTATAAATTCACTCATAAAACAGTATAAAAAAGATCGTAAAATTCTAAGTCGCAGAATACCGGGATCGTGTATACTCTACTCTTCCTAGTGCTGCTAAACACTTCAATCGTCATTGGTATAGACACTTGATAATGTCTTACTGCCCCTCGGGTATCAGTCCTTTACCGTTCGAGATCTGGTTAGGATTCCCAGAAGGTTTCCTACCCAGTCCCTATCAGTTAGGAATGGTGAGGTCTCTTCTCCTAGACGCATGTGCTCCAGATTGGAGACATGTTGATCGTCTACGAAAAGATTGAGAAGAAATAGTTGAAGATCTTGAGACGGGACGGGGTGAAGAAAAGGGGTTTTTAGTTGATCACTAACCTTGGCATTCCCCCTTATTTTTATTGCTCATTTCTGTTATTGACGTATTTTGCAGCGCTGGACCATGGACTCTTACTTGGCCTAATTAGGCCCTTTTTCAAGAGATCACCTACTTATTCCCGATTCAACCTTCTTAGATCTTCGGGCATCTAAACTCTTGATTTAGTGGGGATGCTTTTTTTCGTCGAAACCCTTGCGATAAGGTAGCCGAAGTGCTTCCCACGTGTGACGTTCCAAAAAAGCCAAAGGGTTAAGGGAACAGACCGTCTTTTCAAAACTCTCGCGGACTTCTTTTATTTTAGCCTTAAGACGAGTTTCTACCGTAAGGTAGAAGTGGGCAGCTGCTCGGTAATTCTCAGCCTTGGTATTTCGGACTTGATGCTGGATATCATAGCATCGATGGCCTCCTTTTCTTGTCTGAGTTGCCTGATCCTCGAGCTTCTTGGCGGGGTAACGAATTCGAAGAAGACTCTCCGGCCTTGTTCCACAACCTTCCTTTCTTCCGACTTCAAAAGGCCTGATGGTGGAAAGAAAGGGGACCCCAACCAAGTAGGGCTGCATACTCCAGACCTTCCATAAGGACCAAGTCGTAAAAGGCATAGTTTTCTCTTTGCAGACATGTACGCCTCGAACTAAGTGCGGAGTCTTGAGCTTAGAGCCATCCACACTAGATGCCTGTTCTTGGCACGTCTCCCAATATCTGGCTGTTCCAAACAAGCATTCCATTTCAATCAAAGGATGTGGCCGGGCTTCGATCGAGAACCGGAATCGCGGAAAGGGAAAAGAGATAGCTCCCCCTGCGCGAATCTTCAGTACTGGAATGGAAGTCTTAATATACCACATTCTTAGATACTAGATTGAGTGTCTCTAGCTCTTGTGAACATCTCTCTCGAATGTCTAGCCGGAGAATCAATGTAAGAGATAGCTCACTCGCTGAAATCGAATGAATCTGCTTTGAGGGGCGGTTTGTTTCCCTTTTTTACCTATGTATGGGATTACTTAGGGGATTCTTACTAGACTAAAATGTCCGTATGGAATTCTTCCAGCGCTGACCAGGATTGATTTCAGCTACAAAATCCAGCTCGCTCCACCCCACAAGAACACCACTTATAAGATCTAAAAATGATCTATCTTTAAAACATACTTATAACGCTCATCCCTTGCATCTTTGGCTAGCTCTTATCTTCTTTCACTTCTGCTTTGTCTCTTTCGGTCTATGGTAGAAGATGCCCCTATCCGGGGGATGTTCTGTTCAAAGTGCGCAATCTCTTTATCGAAATCTAAGACTGTCCCTTGTTGAACCCGTGCGCCCCTACCCGAAAGGCAAGCTTGGCGGCGCGAGTGATGCGGTAACAAGCCCAATCCAAAGTACCTCGAAAAAAATTGCATAAATATATAAGAGGTGCCTATCCGCTCATCACACCTAAACAAGAGCTGAGGGCAGCTTCAGACTGACTAAGCCGGCATAAGTTCCCAGACTAGAGCTGCACCACACACATATGATGGCCTACCAGCACCATACGCGGCTGCAGAAGGGCAGCAACATTCGGAAGATAGTAAGCACTCGCAGCAGTAGAAGTAGAGGGACGCTCACGCACGCCCACCACCAGCAAGCCGAAGTTAGAAGGAAATGGGAAGGCCAAAGCCCAAGACCTCCAATCCGAATCCGAACAGACCTCTTAGTCAGTCTATCTTTGGAAGAATCTACATTTGAAGGCCTGGGTGAAGCATTCCGGAAAATCAAATTAACATACCACTGGGAAAGTAGCTATCTTTGGGTACTTAATCTTGATTGCTTGGTACAGAATATGGAAGGAATTCTGGCATGGGGATGGGGTCTGGAGATTGGCGGTCCTGGGTGGTTCTTTGCTGTAAAAAATGCTGCCCTTCTCATCCAACCATTACCAAATCACATCCTTTTAAATCGATTAATGCGGGACTTTACTAAGCAGACAGATGCAATGCAGTTGTTGACCATGCCCCTCAACTTACCGTCAATTATAATGACAGATATAGTCACCATTAGGGTTTTGGGATTGTTTGTTGGGAGTTAGTTAAGTTATTCTCTTGATATCGAGGCAAATAAGAATCGCAGGGTTTAAGTACATTTGAACCAGCTCCTGCAGCTGCAAGAGAGTCACAGGTACCCACATACTTTATTTCATTTTCTTGTGCTGTATAGATTTCATGTTTTCTGATTCATTATGTAAAATGCATACAGTTGATATACATTAGCTCATTCAGAGCGGTTAGCTATGTAGGGAGTCTTCTAACTTTAAGCAGATTAGGACAAGGGAAAAAGGGCTTGACACTCCCATGTTTTTGGACTGTTGACTTTTTGTCTAAAAATCAGGCAGGTTCTTCAAATTGTCACCATTAGAACGTTCTGCGGCCTCTGATTTGACAACACAGTGAGATCTGTAATCATGCTTGTACAATGCTGATATTAGAAAAGTGGTGGTCATGGGCTTGGCTCCTCTGGGTTGTGCTACCCACTACTTGTGGTTACACAATAGCAGAAATGGAGAATGCCTTGATGAGATAAACAATATGGTGATAAAAATCTTTGATCTAGCTCAGCAGGATAGGTTACTCAACCATACTGACGGATCGGAATAACATAACGAAGTATGACTTCGCTAGTCACGAGGAAGTCAGCGTCCGTACTGGAGCGGATTTCCGATAGTTGGAAGGCAGCTGCACACAGCATCTAAGAAAAAAATTAACCTCCGAAGGTCCAACTCTTTTCTTTTTGCCTCAGAAGAATGCCCTTGACAGTGATGTTGTGCCTGCTCTGATCTTGACTTACTATACTACGCAATTACTGGTCTATACATTGATTGCCGAAAAGGCTTTGACGCCGGATTTGAAGCCTCATCCCTTTTTTCCTTTGGAAAATTACCTAGCGCTCGAGGCAAGGTAGGAATGTTCGGTCCTCGCTCTCAACGCAAACGGTACTCAGGGAGTCCGCGGGGGGTCATACTGATCCGGCTATATCCACAAGCGCACCTATCTTACGAGGGACCATTCGTTTTAAATCAGCATTACTCCGCGAGGAAACCCGAAAGATAGGCCTGCTTGCTTAAAACCTAGTTTAAGAGGGGCTAGGTGCCCCGCGGACCAGAAGACAAAGATAGATAAAGGTGATGATAGAAAGGATAGCTAACAATCGGATGATCCACTCTCTTTATTTCAATTCTCAATCATCGATTTGTGTTTGAGATTAGAAGACCACGCGTCGACCAAGGCTAACTTGACCTTCCGCTCCGGGGACGGTGAAGGACGCTCAAACGAGAATCTTTTGAAAGAATCCAATGTGTAAAGCATATTGATGCGACCTCTATCAACATGCGAGCTTTGTTGATAAGTTTCGTATTATCCTAAAAAAAAGGGTCTTCCGATAGACGAGAAGACTCGGTTACAGCATCCGACTAACCAACTATAGCTGACCCAGCTTGAAGGACAGGTTTTGATCCGCGTGCCACTGCTCTTCGAGTTTTTGTTCCGAATGAAGAACTCAAGCTTTCGATTGACTTTGTGTTCAGTTCAGTGAACCGATCCTGCGACCCGGTTTTTGAAGATTAGAGCCCGTTATCGTAACGACGAAGCGCGATATACGCCGCGCATTTAACTAAATTAATCACAGGCCGTAAGCTCCTTCCTACCTTATCCATAGCTTTTCCTTGCCTTTCCCCACCCACCGCCCATGTGGGGCCTTTTTCGCTTACGCGCCTCTACAAGAGCCATTATTTCGTCTAGGCCGATTTAACCCCGAAGCCCTTGATAAAAGGATTATACAAAGAGTCGACCAGGCCTTGTAGAAGCGAAGATCAATGTCCGTCCCAGCCAGCCCATTCGACGAAGCAATCTTGGACCCTCTTGGCAGCGCTGTGCTTGGATGCACTAGTCTTCCACACGCCAGCGATGAGATGAAAACCGCCCCCATTCAGTGGTTCCCGTGCCACCACAATGGCATGGCATCGAAAGAGTGACCGGAACCTGTCCCTGACCAGCTCGTGAGTAGCATCCCGCTGCTGGTCGGCACAGCGTAGCGTCAAAAGCAGGTATTTATTGGATTGCCCCGCTGACCTTTTCTAGGCCTCCTTCCTGCGAAACTGGATTGTCGATATCGACCGAATTTGTACTAACTGTTGCAGAAAAAAGATCTTTTTTCTGCAACACCGCCTATGTTTGAGACGCCCTATGTGTGTGTTTCCTGCTGATCTTATTCAGACCCCAAGTGATTCCCTATTCAATTTGTCGATTTTTTTCTTCAATATATGAGGCAGCTTACTAGACAACGCAGAAGGTTTATTCTTTCCATATATGCCCGATTCGTTTCCTATATGCGCTTCCGTTCCATCCGACTACACTGAACTCCTCCTAACAAAGCGCGTAAGGTGCCACCCACCCTTTTCCCCTTAGCCCTCTCACTCCCCTAAGGAAAGAAAGGCAAAATTTAGCATTGTGTCTTGATGAGCGTAGACCAGGCAGGCTCGGAAGTAAAGCAAGAGATACATCTTGTGCCGCGAGTCACCTGAGTAATGAATTGCTATCAGATGTTCCGAAAGAAGGGAGAGAAAGAGGAGAGAATGGGGATGGGGAATGATTGTTAACTATAGGAGAATTCCTACATTCCAACCAGGTTGGAAGGAAGAAGCTTATTTCGTTCCTGATTGAATTGGTTTCAAATCCATTTTCTTTACGGAATTGGTTAGTCTTAGTCTCAGTCAAAGCAGAGAAGAGATCCAATGCCTCAAACCACTTACCGGTAACACCTCCCTCTTTGCCGGGAAGGGAATGCCAAAAAGGAATCACTAAAATGGAATTCTTTCCCTGGATGGATAGAGTGCCCAAATCTATTTATCTAATTGAGTAGTTCCCGTCTGCCAACCAGTAACTGGCAAGAAAGAAGCTGTGATCGAGAAAGCTCCGCCCATGTTGGCTTAGCCTTGAGTTTGTTGGAATACCCGCTCGCTAACTTGACTCTATCCTACAGAAGATAAACAAGTCTATCCACTAATTGTTAGCGGAGCTTTAAGCTAGCGTTTAGATAAGCGAAGCTTTCAAGCTAATTCCAAGATAGACAAGCCGGTAGACAGATCTCAAGTAAAGAGAGCTAGAAAGGTATGGCAGCAAAGACAAGTCTTGAATAGCTAATAGCTCGAGCGAGAGGAAGGTGTGGCATTAAAGATGCTGCATCCAAGCTCTTCTGCCTGAGAAGGTTTCAGAGTTCAAGGAGAAGGTAGCTTACTCCGCTTAGAGTTAGAGAGACTGGAGGGGGGGAGGGTAATTTCTTATTCTGACGGATCAAACCCAGGAGGGGCTTCCAGTCATATGGAAGGTGGCAGTGGAGGCTCGAGGGGTTGGACGTCTTTTGACGAAGGAGTTCTTTTGGAGCCGGATCCCCTATCTGAAGCGGAGGACGCCCTTTCCTTTTTGCTCTGGAGGGGCTACCCTCTGTTTTTTCTCAAGGAAGGGCCTGGTTAGGCTCTTCTTGTTGGAGTATCCTCGCTCAGAGGCTAATAAGAATTCTCTCTTGTGGGAGTGCCCGATAAGGATGAAGAGACCTAATTACTTTAAGGTACCATTAAAAAAGAATGGTGAAAGGTTTACCTACCTTATTATCCTCCTTATCTTAATCTTACAGAGGTTACTACGAGCCATACCCTGCGGGATACATCTTGCCAAAATTTGAACCTAAAAGATGGGTGATCCATAAGAGCATTTGGCGGGGTTCATCGCTCGAGCTACCTTGAATTTCTTTTCTGTTGACTAATCCGAGTCCTTGAGAGCTTAGACGTAGACGCCTGCGGGTAAGAGAAGAAAGAATTCCTCTCCGAGCAGTGATGTGCCATATCCTAGAGAGAGGGCTTTACCGGTCGTTAAGATAGAGTCGGTGTCGGTAGCAGTTCTTGCTATTGTTAGGGGGATCAGGTCACCAATCGGTGACATAGTTTAGGAATTTATATCCGTAACTCCCATTCCAGTATTCGAACTGCCAACTACAGCTTTCTTTCTCTTCCCTAGTAGTCAGGGAAAGCAGGATTAGAAGGTTGAGACGGGTTGACTTACTTGCTTTTAAAAAGAGCGATGCCCAGAAAGCAGCTAAGCAAGAACTGGAAGAAAGTCACACGATACCCAAGACTCAAGGATGGAAATAGCGAAATCAGCAATAGAAGAGAAAGCCGAAGCCCTATGTGCGGAGGAGCCAACAAACTGAAGGATACCCGCATTGGAGGGAGCCCCAAGCCTATTGAATCGTATCAACCCTTAGAAGTAGCATCACCCTACCGATGAGTCTGGAGGAAAGACAGTAGCTCCCGCTTCACCAGTTCTTCGACGGCATTGAGAATTAAAAATAAGAAGTCAAAAGAGCAGCAAGAGGCATAATAGCCATAAACCAGAAGCAGTGCAGAAATAGGATGAGAGCTTGTCTCAGCAAGTGATTGGGATTTTCAATGAGGTGTTCGAAGTGAACAAAAGCTAGCTGGTATAAGCTTAGCAACGGCTAAGCCCAAAAGAGGGTCCTTACTAAGGCAAAGCTATGCATGTTTATCTAGGCTACTAGAAAGAACTCACAACTCAATGGGAGACTTTGCTTATAGCAACTATAACTCGACTCGAAGAGTTGAGATAACTCAAAAAAAGGAAAGAGGTAACTTAACTGGAAGAGTTCACTCTACTTGCCGAGGAGGAAATGGTCCAAGGATGCATCATGTGATCATCGCCCGATGGGAGGAACCGGCACCGAAGCGTAAGCGACTCTTTTCGAGCTTGACTGATGCCGATTCAAATTCTCATTCCTTAGAAGCCGGAGCCCCTCCTGACAACTGTATTTGAGTCCGTTCACTCCTCACTCCGCAGTGTAAGTGATTATTGATATCCGACTGCCGGTGGAGAGATCGTAAACTGCAACTTACACTCTTTCTTGTGTGTAATGAATCATATCGAGCGAAGAACCCTACCTTGCTGTCGTATCGACGCGATCGGGGAAAGGGGCATTCTCTAACTTATTAGGAAAGCGCTAAAAGTATAACTCTTCAGTCATAATAAGTATAATAAATTATGTAAGGGACATTGGGCCGTCAAAGGAGTTTACTAAAAAAAAGTGGAAAAGTTATAATAGTTTACTATACTTATTCCTTAGTTTAGATTTAGAGTTTAGAAGGCGGTGGAAGAATGTCTTCTCTTCTTTCTATTCGACACATTAATTTCAACAACGATCTGGTCTATGGATATCTGATTCTCAGTCCGGATTCGGGATCTCGAACTTGAAACGAAATATCACTCTCCTCTTTCTTTTACCTTTCTCTCTATCCTGGGGCCAAACTCAAACTTTCTGGAGCTATAGCATACATTGAGCCAGCAGGGAGAGCCTTCTGGAATAGCAAAAGCCTCTATAACAGCCTCAATTCAAAGAAAAGAGAGACATTGATTTCGCCCTTCCTTGTTGAAGGGTTGGGTTTGGGTGAGCCTTTACTTGAACTTGACTTGTTATAAAGAAGGACGAATCTGCCTTTTCAATTCAATCTCCCACTTTATTTAGTCAAATATAAAGACTCTTTGTTAGCTCTTCGTGCCTCCTTGACTTCGGATTCAAACTGAACTAAGACTGAGACTGTCCAACTATAGTATAGCCGGAAGGAGCTCTTTTTGTATTGAACGTTTTTTCAAATAGCAATCCATCGCGTCGGTAATAAGACTTAGAGTAAACGAACGATTCAAGCTCCTTACAGAAGGCAGTTCAGCTTTATAACTCGAAACTGTATTGACAGAACAAAACCACTCTTTCCAGTGGTCTATACTAGGTAGGCGCATCCTTAGACATATTCCCCTAGCGTCGTAGTCTGGCTGGACTGCTTACCGATTACGAAATGGAATGCTTCTCCACCAGGAAAGGAACTTCGGAAGGAAGAAAGGAAATTACAGGCAGGATAAGAACAAAGAGAATGACGGGAAGAATACCAGAATGGCTCAAGGAAAAAACAAAATACATGAAATTCGTTAAAGGAAAATAAGCCTTAGACGAGAAACCAATCAATGGTGAAAAACCTTTACCCATTCCCTACCTATCATTCACTTAGTATTCATCCCTTACTTAGTCTTCATCTCAAATAAAGAGAGGAGAAGGAGATTTATGAGGGTGAGCAGTCTCACATTCTCATAACCGCTAGGGGTATGGATCTCGACAAGGTTTCTTCTTCCTTTACTCTAGAAGGGACTACTTCTTTCTTTTCTAAATTTCATAAGAGAAGAAGAGAAAGAGAAAGGTTTTGATTCCCCTCGTCAAGAAAGAAAGGCTTTCTCCGGGTCTAATGAGAAAGCGTCTGTTCACGTCAGGCAATGGTGTGTTTTTTTTTTCGTTTCTGTCGAGATTATTTTAGTGTTCAGTGTATCGAAGCAACGGATTGAGCTGCGCGAAAGCCTAAAGCCTTAGCGCATCCGTTTTCTTGCTGGGTACAAGATCGAAAAGAATGCATTGGATGGATGCCCGGGCATTGAGAAGGAAGGACGCTTTCAGAGGCGAAAGGCCATGGGGAGATACCGTCTGTGATCCATGGATCTCCGATCGGGAA
>Ga0157364_1002129_pt1 | contig 18008 bp, 11 predicted proteins | sample AttsexASBM2_FD_111476 | JGI IMG/M metagenome (GOLD analysis project Ga0157364, IMG submission 111476) | Fungus gardens microbial communities from leaf cutter ant in Ribeirão Preto, State of São Paulo, Brazil - Atta sexdens ASBM2 | ecosystem: Host-associated > Fungi > Mycelium > Unclassified ...
AGATGACCAATTTTTTCGACGCGGGATTCGTACGCTACCCGAAAGATGGGAGAAAGTAGTGGCCAGCGATGGACAATACTTTGAATCATAAATGTATAACCAGTTTTTTACAATAAAGCCTCGTATTTCGAAAAACGGCGAAAGCAAAGTTGTACACTAATATTTGTGTGGAGCGAGATGTTCCATCGCACGTTCGTGATATTGCAGCTCCTCGAGCTGACGTCACGCGACTTTGCTAATATCGTTTACTTACTGCTTTCGCCACGCTGGTCGCGCCGCCAATTAAGGATCCAAATGCGCCCAACATTGGCAGAAACGGTAACGCGCCTCGTTTCGTCATCGATGGCATCCGCTTTTTCGTTATCTTTTTCCTTGTCGTCTTTTTCTTTGATTTCATGCCCATGCTGATTTTGCTTTCATTGCTGTCCAGATGGTATCAGCGACGACTCTCTCGCTCAGAACCGAATCTCTCGCGGTGACGCTTTATTAGCGAGCAATGGCCTTGTTCACCGTATCGGTGAAATCGTTATTCTGAGAATACGCGGCATGCCGAGAATATGCAATGTCGTGTTCTCGGTATGTCGCGTCCAGCGGATTTATGCGTATCACCTCTGACTTCATTAACCGAGTGTCTGAACCGCAAAACTGATAGGGATATATAACTTGAAAGGAAGCGCGTTTATCGCTCGATTTAGCAGACCGCCGCGCGATGCCAACTTTCATTACAGTCCTTTATCTTCAGTACCGTCGCTATGCATCCACTGCCACGACTAATTGTAGTGTTCGTTCCAGCGACGACAGGTTCGAATCTCCGGATCCACTTTCACGTATTCCGGAAGCTTGTCCCATACATGGTCAATATAATCATCGTACACGCGTAAGAGTACGACCTTCGGTACATACTGCAACTGTTCAGCGCTCAAATCCTGAATATCGAAAGGACACAGCACGAGATACATTTTGTTACTGCGCGATTCGCGCGCCTTTAAATAGCCGATCGAGAGCACAACTCGTAGTATGAGCATGAAATTCGTACGGCAATCGCTGACGATATACATGAACTGCGACATGAAATCGCGAATGATGAAAGGCGGCGTGGAGAAGCGTGGAGAAGCAAGTACGACGAAATGCTGCCGAGTACTATACGTGCGATTATTTGCGGTCCATCAAATTGTGATAAAACCAAAATTCTCATAAGCTTGTTCGAGAACGACGTACATCGAGAACGTGTACGATCTATATGCTGCAATAACCAAAATACCAATATCTCGAAAATTTATTTATGTCTATCGATGAAATCGGCTACTTTACGATCTCCAACAACAGCGATGTCATTCCAAACGAGGTGTACTCAAATTCTATTTTTATCTTTGATGACATATGTGGTGGCATATGACAAGCAGGATACGGTGAGAGAATACTTCTCAATGGATCGCCACGAATGTTGACTACTTCTATCTCTGTCAGACATATGCAAAGATACCTAAACATCTGATACGCGACAACGCGAACAACCTGCTAATGTTCAAACAGGATAGTATCAACTAGATACATGTTTACAACGATCACATAAATACCGATATGTCGTATGATAAATAAATTTTGCGTGTTGTGTCGCACTATTGGCGACAAAAATATGGATTTCTAATAGAGTAATAGACAAGGACAGTGCGCTTAAAGACGGGAGATGCAAAAAAGGATTTAATGGTATCGCGAATTCGCAATACTATAATGTGGTCAGTCGTTGTCAATACTAGAGATGAACAAGACTGATATATGTGAGCGTAAAAAAATCGCGAAAGAGATTGAGAAGACGAGCGAGTCGATCTATAAAAAACATCGCGCTCTGAAGACCGGTAGAATCGAGGAGGACATGGCGTTGGACATTTAAACCTATTAAATCAAAACGCTGCGACAGATCATTCATAGTCTCGGCATGCGCACGATAAAGATAGAGTTGCACTATAATGATGTAGTCTGTCCTTGAAAGGATGAAGGAGAAAAGAGAAGAAAGAGGAGCAGGAAGAGGAGGAAGAAGAGGATGAGAAAGACAGCGTAACGTTCGAACTCTTTTCGACTCTGCATAAATTCGATGATCGATCGCACGATCGTATGCAGCCGATAATCTTTACACCGCGCACGAAAATCGATAGAGTCGTTCGAGAATATTTTCATTCGACAGACGACTCACTAACGACAAAGGTTCAAAATCGATTGCAAACCGAAGATGTTGCGAGCCGGCTTGGGTCTGCTGGATCAAAAATACATCGAGGCTATTCTGCAGAGAGTGCGAGGGAAAGAGAACGATATAGATGATGTGTATGGCATTTACTTACACAAGGATGAACTGATGTTTGGCAATAAATCTTCGATATGAATGAGGCGGATAACATAATTATCGATGGCGTACGATACGCTGATACATGTGATCTTTACGAGTTGATTTTCAAGAGAATTCTCGACGATCTTCCTCTTCACGGAAGACGATATGCACAAGTGCAAGAGCATGCTGCTGGCGACGAATGCGCATAAACACAAGCATCATTTGCAGGATCGAATATTGAGCAACAGGGGATACAAGTACAAACCCCATTGATGTCAATCACACCCAAGAAATAGAAGAAATCTGGAAAGGAATTACCTCACACAATGACGCTGAACGACAGCACGATCGATTATATGCACTGGAACGATCTCAATGAGCTAGTGGATCGTCGTCTACGATTGCTCGACGCTTCGCACCAAGCACGCAATAATGCTCACGACAACAAAATGCTGTCAATCATCGAACAACTTCGCGAAGCGTCTCATCATAAATTAAATTGCGTATGCATGAAATGGGTCAGTCGAGTTATTGAGAAAAAAATTTTCTTTGTTTCCTGTCACGCGTTCCCGTATCACGTGCCGAATCATGAAAAAGAAATCCGATCAAAAAAAAAGAAAAAATTAGCTCCAAGAGACGTCGGCTCGTCGAGGAATTGCACGCTTCGACAAGAAGAAATTTTCCGCGAAGGTGCGTCATAGTACGGGGATATGATAATCTGTGGCAGACTGACGAGATGCACCCATATTCGCATTTTAACAGAGATTATACTCACCGTCATCGATGTGTTGAACAAATACGCGTGAGCCATACCGCTCAAGAATAAAGATGGAAGCGAGTGTGAAGCTATTGCTAAGATAATTCAAAAGAGCAAGAGATGTCTAAAATCTATAGATATAGGAAAAGAATTTTACAACGTTGATGTGCAACAGCTCTTGAAAAAATATAACATCAATCATTATTCAACATACTCCGTAATGAAGGCATCAGACATAGAGCGATTCAATCACACATTAAAAAAACGATATGTGAAAGATGTTTACATTTAACAGAAACTATAAGTGAATCAATGCGCTGTCGCAATTTATATCAGATTATATCAGTTTATATTAGTTTATATCAGATATAACACGCGCAAGCATCGAACGATGGATATACGTCAACGTTATCCCCACGATCGCTGAAAAACTCTTGGCTATGGTATACAGCAACGTAAAAATCGCGGGTTCGGCGAAATTCAAAATAGGTGATTCGGCACGTGAGCAAATATAAAATCATCTTCGAGAAGGGTTATACCAAATTGGACCACTGAGGTGTTTAAAATCGCTAAAGTGCAGCATACTGCACGATCCCGTAACCTATCTGTTGGACGACTATCGCAGAAAATCTATCTCTAAAGCGTTCTATGAACATGAGTTATATCGCGCGGCTTATCCGGCGGTGTATCTCGTGGAGAAAGTATTGCGCAGAAGAGGTGACGAGGTTTACAAAAAATAGTTAGGATTTGATCGCATAATTCTTGGATACACAAGGATAATTTAATTCATACAAACTGTATTTTCATAAAAATCTATTTATTTTAAACATAAAAATATATAAAAGGTATATTGAAAACATAAGATGTATAAATGTTTATTATTTATATCCATTTTTTTCAATTTAACACATAAAAAATCTTTATTTTTTACTTTATAAATGTAATACTACATAAACGTAATACCGTATACAATAATTATTTAAGGTTATACATTTCGATAAGATAATACATTTCAATAATACAATTACACGACCTTTTTTATAAAGATTCGATAATGTCCCCATAATAACGTTGCATATATTTGTTATTGGCTCTACTGGAACATTGACTAAGACTGCGTTCGATAAACATCACCATATCGATGTCAGAGAGCAGTTCGAAATTTACTTATATATATATTATTTATTTATATATATTTCAGCATAGCGTCCTAAAATAAAGTAAAATAAATAAAGTATAATAATACGCAGGGTTGAGACTTTCAATATATCGTAAAAATTTTCAATACGTCCATTTTTAAATATTGATCGCTGTATTCACTCAAGGTTTGAACAGAGAACTGTTGCCAAACGTTCACGACGTGCGCATAATCGCTTTCGGATACAGTGTTGCCGATCAAGGAACTGTAGAATGATTCGTGCGGTGATAAATGTATATCCTACAGCTTGTCAGCGCAATCAATGTACTCATATGGAAAATTCCCTTTTTGTAACTTAAAATTTTCTTTGGACAAATTTTGAAATTCGCATTGTAAAATTCGAAGTTTATTTTTATTGAGAAAGGATTAATTTAATCGATTTATTAAAATTTAATAAATTTATTAATCGAGACTGGTACTTAAAAATTTATAAGAATTGATAAACCGTAATTTTATGTTATTTCGCGAATCTTTCAGCAGTATCTTTAACATTTTTATAAATGATATAATATATATATTTATACTCTCATATTTTTTCTTTGTTATTGGTAATAATTCTATACTGTCTTCAGCTGTAGTTATTTCTTTGATAAAATGTGAATCATAGCCTGATAAATTGTGAAAAACATAAATTGTGGAAATAAAATATGAGTTTTTATAATTTAAATTACAATTTGAATGCGCAGGACCTCTCCCCCCTCTCCCCTACCTATAACGACCAGTTAAATGGTAATGATCGCTTACTCGATTATCGTTTAGCGCGAAAGGCTTTTCACACACGTGACAATGCTGCGCAATATCTTCCACTGTACGCTCGAGAAAGTTTTCATGGGGACGTTAGCTGCTAAAATTTTTTTTACGCAATGTGCTAAACTTCTCAGTTTTTTGACGAATCATCGCGTTTCGACAAAACGCATCGCAACAAAATCAATATTTTGATAGCAAATCGTCGTCCAAACAGCGCACGTAGTAGTCTATGCTAAAAAAAAAAATATTTAATAATGATGTTGATACGTGCGCGTAGATGCTTCCTACGATCGCTATCAGTTTTCTCGAAGATGCATTCTAGATCTAGAACGTAAACGACAAATAGAATTCATTATAGTTGTTAAAGCTCAGCCACTTGTCGTCGTCGCTTGATAGTTGGATAGCGCAGTCGTTTTTATCCGTCGGCAATTTATTATATGTAACTGCACTTTTTCTTCGTTGGAATGAAAATAATATAAACAACTATAAAATAAAAATAAATAATGTTAACTTTTTTTATCTCTCAAACAAAGAAGAATTTGCTTTTATTAATCATATACTTACCGATCGCGAATGTACTTTTGATCATGTTTACTCAATATGAGTCGAGACAGATTCTTGATTCATGCGAAATAGCCCACATTGTCGTCTTGCGGATCTTGCAACTATAGTAAATTGGTATGTTTCTCCTTTTCAGTGAATCATATTGGAAAAACATTTAGGGTTTTCTGTTCCTCGATAGCGTATACGTCAATGGACACGTCGTTGAGATATTCGAATTTCGTTACGTCTTTTAACGTTATAGGAAATTCTATATTTTGAAAATTCAGCACCATCGTGGATAGGAAGATTCGCGATCCGTGTTTCTTTCGGCTAGATACAGAGCGGTGACCACCGACCACGCGAAGCATACATTGCCCATTGATCGCACGTTAATCATCGCTCTCTTTGTCATTATCTCTCGCGGCACTTCAAAGCGACAACTCACGCGCATTGGATTATATTTATTATTGATGTTTATTGTGAAATTCATAATCACGACAACGCCCATCCACTGTCACATTCTTGAAATTCCTCAAGATATACCAATGGGTTCGATGACATGCTATTCGTATCACTCACGCAAGTTTGATTTTTGAAAGAGTTCATAATTTTTAGTATTAATACTTTTATTGGCACATTTATGACGTCGCAAATTCGCTGTTAAATAATATAATATGATATTCACTTTTATAGTTGTGTTTTTCCAATGTATCTTGCACTCGCTCGAGTACTATATTACTGTCTTCTAAAAATCGTCGCGGTTCGATATAGCCGCATTAATGACCGCATCAGTTAAAATTCGATTTTCAAATGCTCATCTCTTGTTAAACAAAAGATCTTTCAGCATTATTGTCACTATTATTGCTACTGCTCGCATAATTATTACCAAAATGCAGAAATCGTCTTTTTAATTGAGTCTTTGTACACTCAATTGCAATTGTAGCGGTTAGAGATTGCCTGTATCCAATGGAGAGCCATGAACGCTTAACATGATTGCATTCTTCAAGTTATTTAATAAATTCATTGCATTCTTCTATCCACGCGAAACACTCCTTCAAAGTAACAATTTGGTGGGATTGCTTCAACAAATCGCGCTTGCTTGATTGAAATCTCGATCCATGTTTACAATGATTTACTAACAGTAAGAACAGAAATTCGCTCTCATAAATTTCAATGTACTATATTCTAGCACATTTCTAGAGTGAATTTATATTCGTCTGTAACTCCCTCTTTTCAGAGTAAAGCATTATGCGCTCATTTTCAAAATATGCTTTAAAAAAACGCTTTACCCTCACAAAAATTTATGAAAATACAATTCTATCGAGTTTCACTTACATTTACACTTCTACTAATCTTGAAACATATTGCAAAAAACATATTCGATTGTCATGTCCCCAAAAGAATAAATGATCGAGGCTCTTTTATCAAGGGAGGGAGACATTGCGTTTCAATATTATCGATTTCGATAGTAGCCAGATGTTGGCATCCAATCGATTAATTATGAAACCTGGTCATATTTATTCAAAATAATTAAAGAATTGGAAAGAATACGAGCAGTTGGAGTCAAGTGTAGAAGACGTCGCGCAAATAATATACCTATGAAGTATGAAACTTCTTTATTCACTAAAACACGCTTACATGTTTTGGCTTACTTTTGAACCTTCCTCAGAGACAACATAAACTAACATATATAAAAACTTTGAATAAAGATTATCCTATCATAGTGAGCTCCCCTACATCGAGAATTTAAATGTCGGAATTAAAACCAAAAAGAGTAAAAGAAAAAGGAGCATCGGTAACAATCGAATGATTTCGATTGGAACAACGTTACAATACTGGATGAAGAGCCTCATTACAGGAAGAGATTGATTTTGGAGATGATATTCATCAGGAGATAGATACATGGACTCAACCTGCAGACGGATATAGAGGAGCTTCTCAAGGCCTATCTCCTGATCATAAACAAGCTATAAAGACTTGAGTTGTTGTCACGTCTAGTCCGTCAGTGTCGTTTGTACACAGTATTAAGTCTTTCTGGCGTGTTAATCGATTACTTTCTAACTTTCTTGTTCTTGGAATTGATTAACGCTTTACATTTATTATCTCGGAAAATTACTAGCTAAAAAACAAAAAGTGACTCACTGTATCTGATATTGACTGACCAACATTATCAGGAGCCGGTTCTTGAATTATTTTTATAGTAATGTTTGTGATATGATGCTCTGTGAACATGGTGAGCATCCTTTTATTTGCTGGATAATTAATTATAATCTTAAATCTGTTAATCTTAAATCTGTTAATAATCTTAAATCTGTTTGATAAATTAGTTCTCCATATTCTATTTTACGATATTTCCTAATTTCATTTCTTTTTTTTTTCCCTTTTCTTTCACTCTTTTTGGTTTTAATTCTGATATTTAAATTTTTGTAGGGGATCTTACCATAACAGGATAATTTTTATTCACAGTTTTTATATATGTAAATTTATGTTGTCTCTGAGGTTTAAAAGTGAGCCGAAACGTGTAAGCGTGTTTAGTGAATAAAGAAGTTTCATACTTTATAGGTATATTATTTGCGCGACGTCTTCTTGATTCTTACTGCCCGTATCCTTTCCAGTTCTTTATAAGAAATCTTGGTTAGTTTGATTTGTTATTACGGATTTAAAATAATTTATAAATGTTGTTTCTAGAAAAATTGCATTACACCGCATATCTTGGCCGAAAAATGAAACATATATACCAGCGGATATCTTTTGTTACACACTTTTCGTTTTATAACAATTTGTTTTTTGCATTGTTTTTGTTCATACAATATTTTCTTTTTGTGATGTTTTTTGCTGTCTTGTATGTGAATACAAGTTCCCAAAATCTGTGATGTCTTATTGCTACTTCGCATGACATCATACCTCCCCACCTCTGAAGAATTCCCCGCGCCCCGCATTCCCCTTAGAGCTCTTAAATTCTCTCTATTACACTATTATTACAGTCTCGAAGTTTTGATATTAGGCTTTTCGTCTCCAAATTATTTCAAGAATCTGTAATTAGCATGTGATGCATTAGGCAAAACAAAACACCCTGTATACATATGTAATATAATTGTATATTTAAAGGACATATTTAAATTGTAAATTTTAAATAAAATTTTATTTAAGAAATTTTAAACAAAGTCAAAAGAGAGATTATAATTATGATACAACTATATTTAAACGGACAATCGCAAAAAGTGCCTGTTTTTCAATCTTTAGAATCGAATCTTAGCCAAATAATAGCTTATGATGAAATATTACTCACAAAACAATTTTACGTTGAGCATGTGATTGGTTTCAGAAATATGTGCTAAAGGAATTACCAACTACTAAGAAAATGTGACACTAACAATGTTTTATAGCACGAATTTTTGTTGAATTTTTTCGATATCTATGGATAAGTTGCTAATTACGAATCTGATGTCAGATTTTATATATATATAATAATTCAAGATAACGGATATAATATGGTAGACACAAATACTGAAACAATCATTCACTTCTATGAAAACTGTTAAGTGGTAGTTTTTTCGGATTGCTGATTATGAATTTTCTATCACATTTTAAAATGTAATCAATGATAATTTTCGTTTTATTAATTAAAAAAGTATTTTTTTTATTAAAAAAGTATTCATAAAAAAGATCAAATTCAAGTTGATACGTTATATACAAAGGATAACGTGACAATTTGCTTGTTATGTTTAGAAGAACATTTTGATCTTGCATCATTAGCTGGATAATTTTTTTATATTCTGTCTTCGAAGGTAAATCTGAAGGAAATAGGAAATTCATAATTAGCAAGCCGCTAAAACACAACTTAACAGTTTCACTTCGTACACTAAGAAAAAAAATGTTAATTCAATTAAAATCTGTACGACTGGCTGTCCCTAACATAAGTAATTAATTCATATATATTTTTATTGGCTTATTGAAACAATAATTTATGCCTTTATGTCAATAAACATATACATGTTAATGATAGCCCATAGTATAAACTTTAATTAAATTAAAACAGCATTTTAAAAACAGCATTTTTTCTCAGTGTAGAAGTGAATGATTGTTTCAATATTTGTGTCTGCCATATTATATCCGCTATCATGAATTATTAAAATCTAACATCAGATTCATAATCAGCAACTCAAAGAGTACCGATTTTCAAACAAATTCAATATAATTGTATGTTCGACATAAAACTTTTTTGTGGTTAATATTTTATTATGAGCTATTTTATATAAAATTCGATTCCAAAATCAAGGACTAAAACACAAGCTAAAAATCCACTCTTTTTGCGGTCGTTCTTTTTAAATAAGGTTTATCCCTTGTAAAATAAAGTATGTAAAGTAAAATATATATAAAAATTTTTTAATTATTAAATTACAAACATTCTAGGTAGGTACATATTTACGAATTATACTTCATATGAAGTTCAATTCAATAATGACAAGTTGGTAAAATTGAGATATAATAGTCATTCAAATGTGTGAATTTTATATTGTCTTTTATGATCAAATATATATTATAAACTTTGCTTTTTATTTATATCTCTATTTACACAATATTTTTACTAATTTATTTATTTATTTGTTATAAAATATTTAATGAAATAAGGATTTGATTTGAAATCAATTTCCAAGAGAAATCTTAGCAAGACGATAACTAAATTAATAAAAAATACAAACGGTAATAATTGAATATCACCGACATGAATCATTGTACCATATAATTAATAAATAAATGTTCATATCTTTTTTTTCAAGAAGATATGAACATTTATTTATATGAGAAGTATTCGACACAGAGTTATTTGTGACAGAAGGTTTAAATTAATGTTTCTTTAATGATAAATGTTCCTTCATGCTTGCAAACAGTTTCTAATCCTTTTTTGATACTTTTTTACTATTAACACTTTGTTAAAATACATTAATTGCTTTCACGAATGGGACGTTTAATTGACGCTAATTAACAAAATGACTATATGTTTTACTACTTTTTTCGAATTTAAAATTACTTGAATTAAGACTCAGAATTTCAAATGAAATTTGGAACTGTGTATGTGAAATGAAAATTTTTTTTAAATAGGAATATATTTTTAAGGAATATATTTTTAACAATTGTTACGTTATCCTAACTTAAAAGATTGAATATTAATAACTTCAGACTTTTAATTATTTTATTAGTTATACAGAAAATAATTATTAACAAAAAAAATTAAATTTCGCCTCGATTTTGAGCATAATATATGTTGCCGAAGTTATGATCCGAAATAATTTTGTCTTAACGACTAGATGGCGGTCTTCAGTTACTGAGATATTTAAATGTAATTTCAATAATAAATCTTCATTTTAGAAGATAAATGCCAATATTTCGATCTTGATGTATACAAAATGATTCAGAACAATCTCATGTCCTTGTAAAAATATATTCCTGACTAAATTCTGGGACGGTTTTTCCTTTACGAAAATTTTATTCGACGCTTACTTTTCAAGTTATTAAAAGATAAAGTTAGTGGCGAGTTACGGGTCGCATACAGAAGCAGAGGCAATGCACTCATCGTCCGATACGATCACATTTGTTGCGATCATCTATTTAAGAACATACAGTTATTCTATATTAAAATCATTAAATAATTTATTGCAAAAAATTATTTCGGAGATCGAACTCGGATCTCTAGGATTTTCCGTGCGAACATCCTCATTAGACTAATTATTAGACTGCTAAGACAAGTGCCTCGATAGTCTAAAGGCATAGGATGCTTGCACGGAACAGCATCAAATTATTGCTATACAATTTAATTTATAATATTATTAGTAGTTCTATCGATATGCATTTTTAAGACCGAAAAATCAATTCGGCGCTTAGTTTGGTAGGATTTGTAATACATAAATTCACTTCGAATTATTTAAGCATCAAAGATCCAGTTTCAATCGTTATAGACTTTTATATCGTTATAGACTCTTTATTTCCTATTAGTTTATTTCCTATTAGTTATGTATTCATACTCATGTAAAGTCCAATAAGATTCTTTAAACAAATAATTTTCGAACAAATCAAATTTGACAATGAAGAAGCATAAAAACCAACGCAAAGTGATAATGCAATAATACATTATTTTATAAATATAGTATCTCGATGTTTCGACTATAGTATATATTTAGTCATCCTCAGTATTGTAAATCAAATATATCAACTGTTACTTATAAAATTGTCGTTAATTCATCGTTTACAAAATATTTATATTAACACAAATGTCCGTCGAAAGGATTTTTCATTCTCGTTATAAAATACTGAATGCGAAAATTATTGTTACTTTATTTGAAATCACCCCGGCATCTTAGATCTTCGCAGGATTTCCAAATTCTATATGAAGATGACCAGATATATGAAACGAGATATACGTAAAATATTTATATACATATATATATATATATATATATATATATATATATATATATAAATAAAAAAAAATTCTTTAGCTTTTATGCTTTTTTATTATTTAAATATAATAAAAGTGATATATAATATATATATATATATATATATATATATATATATATATATATATATATATATATATGTAAAATAAAATGCGTTGGCTTTTATGCTCCTTCATTGTTCAAATTCAATAAGATTCTAAACTTTCTTCTTTATCATAATATAGGTGAATAATATTTTACTATAATATAAAAAATATTTCTACATGTTTCTTAAAAAAAAATTTTTGTTTGTAAAAATATTCTGCATAATATTTATTTTGAATATTGTGGAATATTTAAACGAGTATCGCTCTAAGCTTTTTCTATATTTTAAATATGAACTCCATTACCAGAATTTATAAAATTATACAGATGATTGTAATTGTTGAGTATTTGTATTGTTAGATTCAAATTAATTATTTTCCAACAATCAAATACAATAATTGTATCCACAATCCATTTTTATTGTTGATAAAGTACACATAAAGTACACATAAAGTTGTTGATAAAGTTCAATAAATCATTTTTTTTGTTTCGCGTTCAATTTCACAAAAGTTTCTATTGTCCAGTTACAAGTTGGTCTTTGAATTCCAATCTTAGCTTCATCTATTTCCATCACGATATTTTCGATATCCTCCAATCATTTCATCCGTATCAATCCATTCAAGACAAAGTTAACGTTAGATCTATAATAGGAATCATAAATAATCGTACGATGAAGTCGTAGGTAATCGATCAATCATAGTTGATTATTTTCTTCATATTTGATTGTGATTGATTAATTTTCTATGACTTAAGACCCCATAACAGTGTTCTCAGATCCTGGGATTCTCTCCCCCCCCTCTCTCTCTCTCTCTTTCTCTCTCCCTTTCTCTCTCTTTCTCTCTCTCTCTCTCTCTCTCTCTCTGGCGTGAGATCTCACGTGTTTTCGTTATGTGATCTCGTAGGACCACATGCTACGGTAGCATATAGTTTGCGCTTAGCAATCATGTGATGAGATTAAAACCCCACGCTAAAAAGAAACAGGTCCCACATGCCAGGATCTGAGAACACTGTTCCCCCAACTCATCTATAACTCTTATTGTACATTGATCACGTATAAGAAAAATAATTCAGATTAATAAGAAAATAAAAAATACTTTTACAGACACGTGCAAATATAATAAATATAATAAAAACTAACCTCACATAAAAATTTGATCATTATGATAAATGTAATAGGATAATATCAAATTCTTCCATTAAAAACTTTCCATTAAAAATTTGTCAAGAATAGCGTTGAATTGTTAAAAAGTATTCAATAAGAATAAATTTATATATTCATTGTAGATGAACATAAGAAAACCATGTCTTATATTCAGTGAATTCATCTGAAGTTACACAATACTTTGTTACACAATACTTTGTATTGTTTCTTATGTTTATGTTGTTTATATTTCGTAGTTTTAAACAAGAAGCATATACTTCCGATTTAAATCCAACATTATTTCACATCGTAAATATTTGACACATCCATGAATAATTTTTTAATCAGGAAATCTATTAACTTATCTTTATCTTCAACAAGACTCAAAAACTTATGTATAATAGTTGCATGTTGAAAACTGTTTTTTTTTTAAATTGACAAGAATGGACGAAATTCATTGACGACATTTTAAACGTTTACATTAAACGTCATACCAAATACAAATAACGAATATAAACAAAAAATGCCAATAAAGAAGCACGAATTGTGATACAAAACAAATTACACAAAGACAGTATGAAAAACTGAAATATACAGGGACCGGCCGAATAACATCTAAAAACGAGCACAACGTGATTTCTTATAAAAAAGTAAAAAAATATATATAGAATAAAATTTTTCTACTTAGTTTTCGAGAAAATCGAGTTGAAAATCTGCTGCGTACGTATGCTGTTACGGCTAAACTACGGCTAAGCTCATCGAGTGACATATAACGCGTATAATGTTCATAAACAACGACTTACGATGACTCGAACACTCATGGCAGATTTCATTCAAATATGATGATTTATACTCTTATTATAATAGGGAGTACATTGATAAGAATAATATTGTAATTAATAAAATAAAATTTTGTTTACTAAAAATTTTCTTTGCATTTGCCCTCAAATCTAATAGTTTTTAGATTTCGTGTAAACATTGTTTAAACATTATACACGTTATACATTACTCGACTGTAGCTTAGCCGTAACAGTACGCAGCGGATTTTCAAACTAAATTTTCTCGAAAATTAAGCAGAAAATCGAAAAATTTCATTCTATATTTCTTTTATTTTTTTATAAGGAATCTTGTCGTGCCCACTTTTACGTATTATTCGGACCGGATCCTGCATACCGGAAATAAAATTTAATACTTTAAATATTATATTATATATAATTTAATACTTTAAAGTATCTCAGAAAGAGGGATATACTATAAGGGATCGCCATCTAGTTATTAAAACAAAGTTATTCAGAATCACGATCTTGATAAGATATATCAAGATCAAGATTATCAGCGAGATTTAACCTTTTCTCAATAATTATTTAAATTTATTATCTCATTAATAATGAAGTATTTAAGTATTTAAGTGTTTGAATATCCATTAATGATTTGTCTCTATTTGAATCAAAGTGTTATCAAGGTACTTTTTCTTTTTGCTCCTCAAAGTATAAATTTTTATCGATTTTTGCTGCAGCACGAAAAATAAAATTATGTGTGCTTGACTTAGGTAATTACAGCTGCTTGAAGGTGGATTTGATCTTCACGCGAGATCGTTCCTTCTATTTCACTACGGTTTTCATCCCAGGCATTATTCTAGTAACCAGTTCGTTTATCACATTTTGGCTTGAATGGAATGCCGTACCGGCGCGAGTGATGATTGGTAAGTCTACATAACGGAATTTCATAATTATTTAAAAAGAAAAATATACGATATATATGTATATCTTGTTTATATAGGGTGTCTCATCTAATTCAACCATCTTCCCTTGATTTTTATGATAGGAAAAAATGTTTCAAATGAAAGTCTCTAATTATTCTACATATAAAAGTATTAAGTGATATCAAAAAACCAATAGTTTATGAGATATTTTATACTTTATTTTGGTATATATTGACATAAAATATTAAATATGTTATTATATTTAAAATGTTAAATATACAATAATAACTCATAAACTAATAATTTTTTTATAATCGTACCTTAAGACTTTTATGAACAGAATAATTAGATGAATCAATTAGTGCAAAGAATATACATAATTACTTTAAAAAATATGTGAGCAAAATGGATAATTTGTTAAATAAACAACTATATGTTTTTTTTCCACTAATTACTTTAAAATTATACTTATTATACTTATTATACTTATTATAATTACTTTAAAAAATATGTGAGCAAAATGGATAATTTGTTAAATAAACAACTATATGTTTTTTTTCCACTAATTGATTCATCTCATTATTCTGTTCATAAAAATATTAAGGAACGATTATTAAAAAATTAATAGTTTACATGTTATTTAACATTTTATGCCAATATATGCCAAAATAAAGTATAAAATATCTCATAAACTACTGGTTTTTTAATATTACTTAATACTTTTATATGCAGAATAATTAGAGGAATCATTGTGTAAAAAAATTATACAATTCTATTGTAAAAAATGGAGATGACCGGAGTTGTTTCGTTTAAAACTTTTTTTTAAACAAATGTTTAAAACATGTTTTAAACATCAGATTAAATTAAACATGTTTTTTTTAAAATAAATGTTTAAAACGTAATTTTTTTTTAATGTGTTTTTAACACTATTTAGTAGAGAAGAAAGTGATACTCTAGTTACACGATAATTTGATTTATTTGGTTAATAATGAATATTTAAGTTTAAAACTTGATAATCACATTCATTAAAATGTCGATTCTGGACTTACGAAATATTTATGAAGATACTTAATAAAAAATGTGGCGACATTGCATAATGGCAAATCGAAGAGAAATACAGATGGTAATGTGGCCTTCCATACAAATAATCTTAAAAATTAGTTTTGTTTAGAAAACAGTAGTTTGATTATAAAATTAACAAAAATAGTAGAGTGTATTGCAGAATATATACATGTATACAAATGTATATACATACACATGCATACATATAATTTTATGTATACAGGGTATTTGGAAAATCTTTCGCATAGGGGCAGAATGGATTAAACTGAGAAGAAAAGTCCTCTATTGTGTTGTAATTTTAATAATTAATAAAATATTAATATAAATTATTAATATTTTATAATAATAAATTATTAATATTTTATATATTAATTGCTAAAAAAACTGTTTTATTTCCTACTGAAAATTTTGAATTGAACAGTATTCACAATGTTGTGTACAGAAAAAGCTAATATTATTTTTAGATTGAAAGGCATAGAGATATACTCCAATTTCTATAAATGAATAAAAATGCATTTAGGATTGAAAAGCATTCATTTTTTTAACATTCGTGAATCAATATTTCTGAAAATCTGAATTCTTTTCAATTCATTTCAATCCATCCTCGTTTGCTGGGCAGTCAAATAAAATGTTAAACAGCAAACAAGACATTCAAATATATATATATATATGATCATTCCAAGAATGGATCTGAACACGGAAGAAACGCGAAACGCATAATTTTTATATAGAAAAGAACCGTGGAAGTCTCAAGAATATTAAGATTAAATATTAGATAGTAATTGACTGGATGTTCAGTTGAACTGTACAAATTTCTATCAGGACCATATTGAACAGATGTATACATCATAACTATACATCCATGATTATATAGGTGATTCGTGGATCATCAAAGTGGTTTCCATATGATTTCAAAAGTCAAAACATAGTGGATGATGGTATGCAACCGGATGGGTAACCGTTTTGAAGCACTATAAAATTAGTTCCCGAATTCAAGGAAAAACGTTTTTTTTTTAATCATAATTTTATGATGTGTATTCTGGAATAAGATATTAATCAATAATAATACTCATATGAAAATCATTTTATCTTGATTGTGATTTAAAATTTGTTTAATATATTAATTCAGTTTTAGTTCATTGCGTCTTAAATGGACGTTTTTAAGAAGTCCAAAATGGTAACTCTGGATGTTTTTAAAATGTTTTTAAAATATCCATGGATCTAATCTAGACGATTTTCAATACGTCCAATATGTACGTTTTAAATAAATTTTTAAAATGTTACTCGTACTGTGCTGTCTGAGTAGATCATATACTCTCAACATAGATCTAGCGTAATATCAGAATGATACCTAATGTTTAATATAATCGCCAATAATGATATTTGTTCTCGATTTCTTCTCGATCGAAGAAAAAGTACTTGATTAGAACTAAATGCCGAGTTCACTCAGAGAAAGCGCAAGATACGGGAATAAGAAATAACTTTGGTAAAGTCAGCTTTGATATTAAATAAAATATAGTAAGTTTATTTTTTACATTATTGTTAATTCATTCTATAATTCATTTTTAATTTATTTAAGTCGTTTATAATTTAAATTTATTTTATGTTTCGTTTTATTTAACATTGAGAATGACTCAAGTAGGATCGAAACGCTATTTGTAATTATATTTTTGTTTCAATTATATTTTATTATTTACATTCCATTGTTTTGTCTTATGGCTCATAGCTCTTCTCTACATAATTTATTAGGTGTACAACTTTGCTTCTGCCGTTTTTTTCCGAAATTCGAGGCTTTATTGTAAAAAACTGGTTATACATTTATAATTCAAAGTATTGTCCATCGCTGGCCACTACTTTTTCCCATCTTTCAGATAGCGTACGAATCCCGCGTCGAAAAAACTGGTCATCTTTTGAGACTATCCACGAATCGATCCAATTTTTTACTTCTTCATAAGACCGGAAGTGCTGGTCAGCCAGGCCGTGTGCCATTGAT